>LFEF01044376.1_pt1 | contig 132016 bp, 116 predicted proteins | sample 619371 | NCBI WGS metagenome assembly LFEF01 (sample SAMN03014291, study PRJNA259931) | freshwater metagenome | biome: lake; feature: waterbloom | place: China: Taihu Lake | collected 2006-08 | depth 0 m m
CGCCGGGCGACAGTGTCGGCGCAAGCTGTGTCTCGATCCATGTTTCGAAGATGCGGCTGTTCATCGGCGCATCGACAATCCATGGCGCGGTCAGGCCATGGCAGCGCAGTCCGGCGATGAATGTCTGCGTCTTCCAGTGGCCGAAGGGAGCGTAGGCTGCAAAGCGACTGCCTTTGGCAGACCATCCGGTGCGCTTCGTCAAACGGGTATTCGTGGACGTCTCATCGATAAAGATGAGCCTGGACAACGCCTTGTCGAAGAACCGCTTGCGGCGGTTGATCCAAAGATCACGCGCCTTGGCGATCTCCGGTCTGCGCTGCTCGCTTGCCTTCAGGCTTTTTTTTATTGCTCAACCCAAGCCGGTGCAGAAACCGCCCGACGGTGGCGCGGTGGACGTCGATGCCGCGCTCGGCCAGTTCGAGACACAATTCGTCCAGAGTCACTTCGCCATGCAGAGCCACACGCTCGCTGAGCCATTGCCCATGCGGCGAAAGTTTACTGCCAGGCGGATGGCCCTGTCTTGCGGGGCGAAGAGAACCAGAGGAACGATGCAGGATCATCATGTTGTTGACGAACCGGGGCGAAACCCGGAAATGCCGGGCGGCTTCCCGGTTGCTATTGCCTTCATTCACAAACGCGACGACACGCTCACGCAACTCCATCGGATGCGGCTTGCCCATGGCGCTTCTCCTTCCATGGGCACAGTCAATCACAGATCAAGAAAAACAGGAATCCTGAATCACGTTTGCCGCGACACGCTCTAGCCTTTTGCCCATAACAACAGACAAAAGACGAGGGTTTGAGCGATGAGAACGGCAGGTGGCGGATCTCATTTCCTGAAGAAGGAGGAATCCTTCATGTACGACCGGGAGAACCGGTTCCGCATGGAGGATACGATGAATGCCGGGCGCCTCGAATACACCGAGAATGGCATGACCCATATGGCGGCACGTCGCTGCGATGTCATCCGGATTTCCATGAGCGGTGCGGTCGTCGCACTGGTCACTCAGGTCAACCTCCCCAAGCAATTCTATCTCGACATCCCGGACGCCCGCATCACCAAGGTTGGTGCCGTCCTGATGAAGACCTTTGCCAACAACACCGCCGAGATCCGCTTCTTGCGCCTGCTGACGCAGAAGGAGCTGGACCGCATCTTCGTTTTCTCCACCCATCCGGCCCACAAGGACCGCGTGCTCGACGTCCGCAGTTGGTAAACGCCGGTATGCCGTTTCCGAAGGCCAGTGTGGCGCGAGCTGCACCGGCCTTCAGCATTTCTGACTGGACTTCGACACCAGGACCTTCGATCTTCCGGACACATTCAAGGGAGAATATCGAATGAGCACTCAGAAGGCAGCCATCGTGACGGCAGGGGGAAGCGGCATGGGGGCAGCGGCAGCGCGGCGGCTTGCCGCCGATGGCTTCAAGGTCGCCATCCTCTCCTCTTCCGGCAAGGGCGAGGCGCTGGCCGCCGAACTCGGCGGCTTCGGGGTGACGGGCTCCAATCAGTCTCCGGAGGACATCGCGCGTCTCGTCGACGGCACCATGGAGCGCTATGGCCGTATCGATGTTCTCGTCAACAGCGCCGGTCATGGGCCCCGTGCGCCTATCCTCGAGATCACCGACGAGCAGTGGGTGAAGGGCATGGATGTCTACCTGCTCAATGTCATCCGCCCGACACGTCTTGTGACACCGATCATGCAGCGTCAGAAATCCGGTGTGATCATCAACATTTCCACTGCCTGGGCTTTCGAGCCGTCCTCGATGTTCCCGACATCGGCCGTCTTCCGCGCCGGCCTCGCATCCTTCACCAAGATGTTCGCCGACACCTATGCGAACCAGAACATCCGGATGAACAATGTTTTGCCCGGTTGGATCGACAGCCTGCCGGCGACCGAGGAGCGGCGGGATGGCGTGCCCATGAAACGCTACGGCACGAGCGAGGAAATCGCCGCCACAATCGCCTTTCTGGCCTCGGATGGCGCGGCCTACATCACCGGCCAGAACCTCAAGGTCGATGGCGGGTTAACCCGTCACGTCTGAAACTATTTCACGCCGGGCGTTCGGAATGTGACAGAATCCGCCCGGCGTAAACCTCTTGGTTACCAAACTTCTTCATTCTTTAGGGCAGTCGACAGGACGGCATTGCCACAACCCTGTCTCAGTAAGGTCGGCTTCTGCTGTTAGGCGGCCGGTTCCCAGAGTTTTGGTAAGCGAGTTCAAGTATCATGGCGTCCTCGACCCGTAAGGTCACCGGCGGCAATGGCGTTGCCGTTCAAATGATGAAGTCGCGCAGAAAGAAGCGCGGCTCCAGCCTGCCGACGGTCTTGGGCATTGGACTGGCCTGCCTCTTCTGGGGCACAGCGAGCCTCGCTGTCTTCAAGGGCCTTTCATCCTCCACCATCGAAGTATCCCCGATCGCAGGCCACAGCCTGCCGAAACCGGAAATAACGCTCGTCAAGCCACCGGTGCCGAGCAACGAGCCCGCTCGCTCGGCCGACTTTGCAGCGATCGAGGACATGCGCGACCGGTTCGCCGAGGCAATTGCCGCGACCGATCATCTCGGATTGCTGATGTTGCCCGCTGCCATGCGTCTGGCAGAGGTGGACAAATCCGATCGCCTGCTGCTTGCCCGCGTCGAAAGCGTGACGGGCTCTCAGGCCCTGGCCGTGCTGCGCGATGCCATGTTGAAGGCCGAAGCCGGTCGCCAGCAGGCAGCCCTCGCAACGGCCGCCCATGAGCGTCGAAGCGGAATGGATGATGTGGATCCTGTCGTGACCGCTTCCATCGCAAGCGGCACGACGGCTGTGTCTCACGTTGCCCTTGGCTATGCCGCAACGCCCACCGCATCCGAGACCATGGCCGCAGACGATCCGCGCGAGGAGCCTTTCGAGGAACTGCTGTCGGAACCGGCCACCGAGGATCACGGCGCCCTGCCGGAAGATGGCCCGGTTCCTGGTGCAAAACCGCAGGCAAAGCCGCGCGTCGAGCGCGTGCCGGCGCCGGAAGCTCCCGTGGCGACCGAGACGCAGGAAAAGCCGAAGAAGAAGACTTTGCTCAACATGCTGGCCTATGCCAAGCCCGACAATCCGATCACCACGGATGACGGGGCAGGGGGCATCTTCAACCGCAAGAATGGCTTGCCGGGACCGGGCAGCCGCATCGCCGTCTATGTCATCGAAGATGCCGTGGTCCATATGCCGAACGGCGAGAAGCTGCGCGCCCATTCCGGCCGCGGCCACATGCGCGACAATCCGAAATACGTCCATGTCAAAAACATGGGCCCAACACCGCCCAACGTCTATCGCCTGCGCATGCGGGAAGCCCGCTTCCATGGTGTCGAGGCCATCCGCATGAACCCGGTCGGCGATGCCAAGATGTACAATCGCGACGGCTTCCTGACCCACACCTATCTGCTGCGTCGTCGCGGCGACAGCTCGGGCTGCGTGGTATTCGAGGACTATAATCGCTTCCTCAACGCCTACAAACGCGGGCACGTTCAGACGCTGATCGTGGTGCCCAGCATGCGCGATCTGCCGAAATACATGGCCATGCTCTGACGAAGAGGCCTCCGCGAGTTGATCGCGGAGGCCTTTTCGCTTCTGGCAGATGGCGACACGCCACACAACGACGCCGTATGTTTGGGCTTACATGGCCGGGATCACGGTGATCGACGTGATGGCAGCAGGCGCGCCGCCGATCTCGCCGGCCTTGGTCGCCGCACCCGTTTCCAGGTTCACCGTATAGAGGGTGCTGTCGGCGAGCAGCCAGGCCGTGTTCTTCCCATCGGCGCCTGCTTCGATGTCGAAGGCATAGGTCTTGGGATTGCCTTCGATGCCTAGCTTGCCGATCGCCTTCAGCGTGCCGTCATTCGGCTTCGTCTGCTGGATCAGCGCGCCGATCGTCGCGTCGATATTGTACATCGCCGTCTTCTCCGGTTTGCCGACCGAATTGGTATAGGCGGCTGCAACGATGTTCGGGGTTTCGCCCTTGTGCATGTCGCCCTCTTCGAAGACGAGGCTGCCGTCAACGGTCACGGCCCCTGTATCCGGATGGACGCGGTGGTTGGTCGTGCCGGTCATGTAGCGCAGGCGGTCGGCCGCCGGGTTGAAGTTGACGATGACCGGCGCGTCGCCGATCGTCAGCGGCTTGTCCATCTTGGCAAGCTCTGTGGCCGCACCGGTGGCCGGGTCGATGGTCACGATCGCGTTCTCTGCGGTCACACCGACAATCGTCTTGTTGCCCGGACGATAATCGATGCCCACGAGGCGGTCGACGCCGGTGATCTCCATCGACTTTACGGCATCGGGCTTGGCTGTATCGAACATCACGAGGGTCTTGTCGCCCGCGAGGCCGACGACCTGAGCGGCCTGCGCTCCGAAGGCCGTCATGGCGGTAGCGGCTGCGAGGCTGAGGATACGGATGCTGGTCATGAAAACTCTCCCAATTGAATGGTGGCGACACCGGTCTGGTGCCTCCTGATCTCACGACACGCGGCCGATGCCGTTTGGATGCAGCCGCCTCAGATTTTTTTTCTGCATCCGTTTTCCGTTCTGCCGTGTCCTCCCTTAAAAGGAGATCAGGATGGATGGCGTGATGGAGAATGGCGCGGTGAGGGAACGGCGCAATGGCGCCCGTTGCAAAACCTGCGCGAAAGCCTACTTCCGAGCCATGATAAGCAAAGGAGCCCGGATGGGGGACGAGCAGGAGAAACTGGCTGCGGCGCTCAAGGCCTGTGCTGCGGGAGACCGTAAGGGGCTCGCGCTGATCTATGAAAGCGAGGCTGCCCGCATGGTCACGGTGGCTGAGCGCATTTTGCGCCGTCATGATCTGGCAGAGGAGATCGTGCAGGAAGCCTTCCTGCAGATCTGGAACAAGGCCTGGCAATACGATCAATCCCGGGGCTCCGCACGAGGCTGGATCTTTGCGATCGTCCGCTCGCGGTCGCTCAATGCCCTTCGTGATGGCGCACGCGAGGATCTTACCGAATCCGACAGTCTGGAGCGCCTGCAGGATGAGGGAGCGGACGCCCTCTACCATGATCTCTTCGATCAGTTGGACACCGCCAGCCGCCTTCGGGCCTGTCTGAACCGGCTTGACGGCTTGCGCCGCAAGACCGTGATGATGGCTTACGTCTCCGGTTATAGCCACGGCGAGATCGCCGGCCGCCTGAAACTGCCGCTCGGAACGGCCAAGGCCTGGATCCGCCGGTCGCTTGTCGCACTGAGGGAGTGCATGGCATGAGCCCCTGGCAAGGCCCCGCGGAACGCGCAGATGCCTATGTCCTCGGCTTGATGGACGAAGACGAGCGCCAGGCGATCGAAGCCGACATGGAAACCGATCAGGATATTGCCCGCGCGGTCGGTGAAGCGCGCGATCGCTTCCTTGAGCTCGACCTCGTCGGCCCCACGTCACCCGTCTCAGCCGATCTCTGGAGCCGGATCGAAGCACGGCTTGTGCCGCAAAAGGTCACGGCCCCGCAGCCTGGCCCAGGACCGGCCGTCAACGACAACCGCCTTGCCTGGTGGCGCGGCGTCGGCCTCTCGGCGGCGGCAGCCTCGCTTCTGCTTGCGGCTGTGTTGTCCTACACCCTTCTTCGGCAGGCGGAGCCTCAGGTGGTCGCCATCCTGATGAATGCCGAAGGCGAACCGGTCGTGATGATAGAGGATTTCGGCAACGACACGGCAAAGGTCATCCCGCTCACCGATGTTTCCGTTGCTGCGGATCGATCTCTGCAGCTCTGGACTTTGCCATCGCGTGACACGGGACCCGTCTCGCTCGGCGTCCTCGACGGCTGGCGCACGGCGACGATCGAAGGACCTGACTTGCCGGGACCGATGGAAGAACAGCTCTACGAGATCACGGTAGAGCCGCTCGGGGGATCGCCGACCGGCAAGCCGACCGGCCCAATCCTCGGCAAGGGCTTTGCAAAGATGCCGAGGCGTTGAACGCATTTGGGGCCACGCTTGCGCGCGGCCCCATTCTGAAAAGATCTAACCTGATCCCCTGGATCAGAAGAAGACGCTCGCGCCCTGATCGGCCGGGCCGGAAATCCGGCGGAAGCTTGCGAAAAGCTCGCGGCCCATGCCGAATTCGTTGTCCTCGAGATTGGTGGTCGCCAGTGGCCGCGCGTTGAATTCGGCGGCATCGACCAGAACTTCCAGCGTGCCGGCCACGGCATCGATACGGACGATATCGCCATCCTTGATCTTTGCGATCGGTCCGCCGTCCACGGCTTCTGGCGTCACATGGATCGCTGCCGGCACCTTGCCCGACGCGCCCGACATGCGTCCGTCGGTGACGAGTGCCACCTTGAAGCCACGGTCCTGGAGAACGCCGAGCGGCGGCGTCAGGCGGTGCAGTTCCGGCATGCCGTTCGCCTTCGGCCCCTGGAAGCGCACGACGGCAACGAAGTCCTTTTCCAGCTTGCCGGCCTTGAAGGCCTCCTGCAGCTCCTGCTGGTCGTTGAAGACGATGGCCGGGGCCTCGACGATATGGCGCTCCGGCTTGACGGCGGAGATCTTGATGACGGCCTTGCCCAGATTGCCGGTCAGCATCTTCAGGCCGCCATTCGGCTGGAACGGCTTGTCGATCGTTGTCAGCACCTTGGGATCGCCGCTGACTTCTGCGGCGGGTTCGCGAGACACGGTGCCGTCGTCGGCGAGCTTCGGATCGATCGTGTAGGCTGCAAGACCCTGGCCATAGACCGTGCGCACGTCGTCATGCAGATAGCCGGCCTTCAAGAGCTGCTTGATGAGGAAGCCCATGCCGCCGGCAGCGTGGAAATGGTTCACGTCGGCAAGCCCGTTCGGATAGACGCGGGCGAGCAGCGGCACGATGTCGGAGAGTTCCGAGATATCCTGCCAGGTGAGCTGGATGCCGCCGGCACGCGCCATGGCGATCAGGTGGATCGTATGGTTGGTCGAGCCGCCGGTCGCATGCAGGCCGACAACGCCGTTGACGATCGAACGCTCGTCGATCATCTCACCGGCCGGCGTGAACTCGTTGCCGAGTGCGGTGATGGCAAGTGCCCGCTTCGCCGCTTCCTTGGTCAGTGCATCGCGCAGCGGCGTGCCCGGATTAATGAAGGAGGCGCCTGGCAGGTGGAAGCCCATGATCTCCATCAGCATCTGGTTCGAATTGGCCGTGCCATAGAAGGTGCAGGTGCCGGGGCCGTGATAGGACTTCGATTCCGCTTCGAGGAGTTCTGCGCGGCCGACCTTGCCTTCTGCATAGAGCTGGCGGATGCGCGACTTCTCGTCATTCGGCAGGCCGGAGGTCATGGGACCGGCCGGAACGAAGATCGACGGCAGATGCCCGAAGGTGAGCGCGGCGATCATCAGGCCGGGTACGATCTTGTCGCAGACGCCGAGATAGATGGCCGCGTCGAACATGTTGTGGCTGAGGCCGATACCGGCTGCCATGGCGATGGCATCACGGGAGAACAGCGACAGCTCCATGCCCGGCTGGCCCTGGGTAACGCCGTCGCACATCGCAGGCACGCCGCCTGCGACCTGTGCCACGCCGCCAGCTTCGGAGGCCGCCTGACGGATCAGGGCCGGATAGGTCTCGAATGGCTGGTGGGCGGACAGCATGTCGTTATAGGCGGTGATGATGCCGAGGTTCGGCACGACATCGCCCGCAAGCGCTGCCTTGTCCTTGGGGGAACAGACGGCAAAGCCGTGGGCGAGGTTGCCACAGGACAGGGTCGAGCGATGAACGCCCTTGGAAACTGCCCGGCGTGTTCGGTCGAGATAGGCTTCGCGGGTTGGCTTGGATCGTTCGACGATCCGCTTGGTGATGGCTTCAATACGGCGATCTGCACTCATTGGATATGGCTCCTCATCTGGCGCGGGCGCTGAAGGCGCACATCGCGCAAAGGCCTGTCCGGCCGGGAAACTCGTCATATGCGCATCAGCCTGCCGAACGTGTCCGGCAGGCGGGGCTCTCCCTCAGGGCGCCCAATAGATTTCGGGTGTCGTCTGAGCCCGTTCAAGAACGGCCCGGATCGGCATCTCCTTCTCGTCAGTGCCTGCAAGCGCCTTGTCCAGCACAGCTTTCTTTTCTGCACCTTCGATATGCACGACCAGCAGGCCGGCATCGTGAAGAGCGGAGAATGACAGCGTCAGGCGGGCTTCGCCCGCACCCGGCGCTTCCATGGTCATGACGCGGCGCGGCTGCTTCAGATCGAGCGCGGCGTCCAGGTGGTCGCCGCCGGGAAAGAACGAGGCGGTATGTCCGTCCGTGCCCATGCCGAGGATCGCAACGTCGAAGGGTTCCGTCATGCCGGGCACGATGCCGGAGGCCGTCTTTGCAGCCTCCTCGATCGTCGCTTCCGGACGGTAGAGCGGCACGAACTCTGCTGCTGCAGCCGCATTTTTCAGGAAATGCGTCTTGACCAGCAGGTGGTTCGAACGCGGATTGTCTTCCGGCACGAAGCGCTCATCCACCAGCGTCACCTTGACCTTCGGCCAGGCGAGCGCTCGTGTTGACAGAGCCTCGAAGAACGCCTTGGGCGTCGAGCCGCCAGAGACGGCAAGCGTCGCTTCGCCCCGCGTTCCGATTGCCGAAGCAAGTGCCGAGGCTACGGCATCGGCGAGACTGGCTGCAAGGGCGGCCCCCGTCTCGAATGTCTTCATCTGATGTGCCATCCGTCCCGGCCTCAGTCGTTTTCGTGCCAGGTGCGGCCATCACGCTCGATGAGCGCAATCGCCTGGCTCGGACCCCAGGTGCCGGACGTGTAGCCCTGCGCCTTCTGGCCGATCTCTTCCCAGGATTTCAGGATCGGATCGCACCAGTTCCATGCTGCCTCGACTTCGTCGCGGCGCATGAACAGCGTCTGGTTGGAGCGGATGACGTCCATCAGCAGCCGCTCATAGGCGTCCGGATTGCGCACGTCGAAGGCCTGGGCAAAGCTCATGTCGAGCGATACATGGCGCAGGCGCATGCCGCCCGGGCCCGGGTCCTTGATCATCAGCCACTGCTTGACACCTTCGTCCGGCTGCAGTCGGATAACGAGCTTGTTTGCTTCGATACGACCGGCCGCATCGCCGAAGATCGAATGCGGGATCGGCTTGAAGGCGATGACGATTTCCGACATGCGGGTCGCAAGACGCTTGCCGGTGCGCAGATAGAAGGGCACGCCGGCCCAGCGCCAGTTGTTGATTTCGGCCTTGATCGCGACGAAGGTTTCCGTGTCCGACGCCGCTCCGAGTTCTTCCTGGTAGCCGTTGACCGCACCGCCCGCAGAAGCGCCGGCGCGATACTGGCCGCGCACCGTCAGCTTCTCGACATTGGCGGGTGTAATCGGCTTCAACGAGCGCAGAACCTTGAGCTTCTCGTCGCGCACGCCTTCGGCATCCATCGAGAACGGGGCTTCCATCGCCACGAGGCAGAGGAGCTGCAGGATGTGGTTTTGCACCATGTCGCGCAGCGCGCCGGCCTTGTCGTAATAGGTGACGCGGCCTTCCAGACCGACGGATTCGGCCACCGTGATCTGCACGTGATCGATATGGGCGGAGTTCCAAAGCGGCTCGTAAAGCGCGTTGGCAAAGCGCAGCGCCATCAGGTTCTGCACCGTCTCCTTGCCGAGATAGTGGTCGATGCGGAAGATCTGCTCTTCCTTGAACACCTTGCCGATCGTGTCGTTGAGGATCTGCGCCGAGGCGAGATCCCGGCCGATCGGCTTTTCGACGACGATGCGGGTCGACTTTGTGATCAGCTTGTGGTCGCGGATCTTGTCGGCGATGTCGCCGAAGATCGACGGCGAAACGGCGAGATAGAAGGCGCGAACAATGTCCTTACCCTGGTCCAGCAGCTTTTTCAGATCTTCCCAGCCCTGGTCCGACTTCGCGTCGACCGAGACGTAGAACACCCGGGCGAGGAATTTCGCGACTTCGCTTTCTTCCAGCTCTTCGGCCTTCAGATGCTCATGCAGGGCATCGAGCGTGAACTTGCGATATTCTTCGTTCGTCATCGCCGTGCGCGAAGCGCCGATGATGCGGGTCGGTTCGGTGAGCTGGCCGGCCAGCTGGCGGTGAAACAGCGCGGGCAGAAGCTTGCGCTCCGCCAAGTCGCCGGTGCCGCCGAAGACGACGTAGTCAAAGGGTTCAACGGGGATGATCTGGCTGCTCATGCGCATCTCTCGTTCGGCAATCTGGTTGGACCGGTTCTAATCTAATCGATTTAAAAAAGCCACCCCGGCAGGGTGGAATTTGTCTTTTCATGTCGCGGAAGGGATGAACAAAATGTGTTCTGCGACAATGCAACACACCTCCCGGGCACCGCGCAAGCAGGGTCCGGGAGCGACCTGCGGCGTTCTCAGAAGCGGTCGCGCAATGCGTACCAGGTGAGTGCCAGGAAGAGCAGCGGCTTGCGCAGTTTCGCACCGCCAGGGAAGGGCGGGATCTTCAATTCCTTGAAGAGATCGAGTTCGCGTGCATTGCCCGCCACCATGTCCGCATACATCTTGCCGGAATAGTTGGAGAGCATCACGCCGTGCCCGGAATAGCCGGCAACCGAGGTCACGCCGGGCATTACATCCCGGGCGAAAGGTTTGCGCGGCAGGGTAATCCCGACCGAACCGCCCCAGGCATGGGTTATCTCGACACTGCGCAGATCCGGATAGATCTCGGCAATCTGCCGCCGTATATGGCTGGAAATGTCGCGCGGACTGTCGGCGGTGTAAGCCTCGCGCCCGCCAAACAGGAGGCGTCCGTCGCGGCTCTTGCGGAAATAGCGCACCACGAAGCGGCTGTCTGCCACCGCTTCCGATCCCCTGAGCACCTGTGGAAACCTGTCAAGCGGCGCCGTTGCGCCGATGAAGGATCGGATCGGCATGACATGGGCTGCCGTCACCGGCTCCAGATTGCCGATATAGGCATTCGTCGCGATCAGCACCCGGTCCGCTGTGATCGTACCTTTGGGCGTGTCGATGAAGGTCTTGCCACTGGCCTGGCGGATCGCGCTTGCCGGTGTCATTTCATGGACTTTTGCCCCTGCTGCGGCTGCGACCTTGGCAAGGCCGACGAGCAGCTTCAGCGGATGGATGTGTCCGGTGCCCGTATCGCGGACGCCGTAGTGGTAGCGCGTCGATCCCACCCGTTCATGGGTCTCCTCGCGATCCATGAAGGAGATGTGCGGATAGCCGTAGCGCACCGCCATGATCTCGGCATCGTGGCGATAGTCCGATTCCCAGCCGCGCTTGTGCGCCACGTTCATCTGGCCCGGCAGATAGTCGATATCGATGCCATGCTGCTCGCAAAAGTCGAGCAGATAGCGCTTGGCGTTCTCCGCCATGTCGAACAGCGCCTTGGAACGCTCGAAGCCGAGTTCGGCTTCTAGTTCTGCCGGCCAGGCACGCTGCCCGGTGCCGAGCTGGCCGCCATTGCGGCCGGAAGCCCCGTCACCGAAGCGGTTGCCCTCGATGAGTACGACGGAAACACCGAGCCGGGCCAGGTTGTAGGCGGCCTGCAACCCGGTGAAGCCGCCGCCGATGATCGCGACGTCAGTTGTTACAGAGCCGTCGAGGGCCGGATATTCCGGCCGCTCGCCCACGCTTGCCTGATACCAGGAGATCCCCGGTGCAATCGGGCTTTGCCATGCCATGAGATCGCCTCCCTCACACGTTGAGCAGGAGGAATTCGCGTTCCCACGGGCTGATCACCTGCATGAAGGTCTCGAATTCGCCGCGCTTCACGCCAGCATAAAGCCCCACGAATTCGGCGCCGAAGACCTCGTTGAAATCAGGCTCCCCTTCCAGAAGAGCGACTGCTTCCAGCAGGCCACGCGGAAGGTCGACCGAGCCCTCGTTTGCCGAGCCCTCGGCCGCGGCCGTTGGTTCGATCTCCTTGATGATCCCGAGATAGCCGCAGGCCAGCGAAGCCGCGAGCGCGAGATAGGGATTGGCATCCGAGCTCGGCAGGCGGTTCTCGACACGACGCGCAGCCGCATCCGACACCGGCACGCGGAAGGCCGTGGTGCGGTTGTCATAGCCCCAGGCATTGTTGACCGGCGCGGCCATGTCGGGCGTCAGGCGACGGTAGGAGTTCACATAGGGTGCCAGCATCACCAGCGCATTCGGCACATATTTCTGCATGCCGCCGATGAAGTGGAAGAACTCCGGCGATGCCGAGCCGTCAGGCTTCGAGAAGACGTTCTTGCCCGTCTTGATATCGACCACCGACTGGTGGATGTGCATCGCAGATCCCGGCTGCCCCTGCATCGGCTTGGCCATGAAGGTGGCGTAGATCCCGTGCTTCAGAGCCGCCTCGCGGATCGTGCGCTTGAACATGAAGACCTGGTCGGCAAGCTCGATCGGATTGCCGTGGCGCAGGTTGATCTCGAGTTGCGCCGGGCCTTCCTCGTGGATCAGCGTGTCGATCTCGAGCCCCTGCTTTTCCGAGAAGTGGTAGATGTCGTCGATCAACTCGTCGAACTCGTTGATCCCGGCAATCGAGTAACCCTGACCACCGACGATCGAACGGCCCGAGCGGCCTTTCGGCGGATGCAGGGGATAGTCCGGGTCATCGTTCATGGCGACCAGGTAGAACTCGATTTCCGGTGCCACGACCGGCTTCCAGCCCTTTTCCTCGTAGAGCCTGAGCACGTTCTTCAAGACGTTGCGCGGTGTGTAGGAAACGTTCTCGCCGTCGACATTGACGATGTCGCAGATGACCTGCGCCGTCGGATCGGTCTCCCACGGCACGACGGAAAGCGTCGAGAGATCGGGCACGAGCTTCAGGTCGCTGTCGCGCGGCTCGTAGCGGAAGTTCTCGGTTTCGTCAGGATATTCGCCCGAGATCGTATGGCGATAGAGAGCCGATGGCAGCGCCAGCGAGGTATTGGAAGTGAACTTCGACGACGGCATCATCTTGCCGCGCGGCACGCCGGCAAGGTCGGGCGTGATGCATTCGATGTCTTCGATGCCGCGGGCTCTCAGCCACGTCGCCGCTTCTTTCCAGCTCGAGACGCCGCGCTTCGATCCAGGGTCCGGCGGAACCACCGCTTTTTTGGAGGGCGCGCTCTGGGGTCTCAGCATGGATTTCTTCGCGGGCATGTCTCACCGGTTGGTTGTTGATGATGGTCATCATAGCCGGAGTTTGGCCTTTGGCGAGGGGGACGCGTTGACTTTGATCATAAGTTTGTCGAGACAGACGACGAATTTCCGGGAGCACAAGCCAATGGCGAGAAAGTTTGACGTCGCGATCATCGGAGCCGGTGCCGCCGGCATGATGGCGGCCTTGACCGCCGGCCGGCGTGGCAAATCCGTCATCGTGCTCGATCACGCCAAGGCCCCGGGTGAGAAGATCCGCATCTCTGGCGGCGGTCGCTGCAATTTCACCAACATCCATGCGGGGCCCAAGAACTATCTCTCGCAGAACCCGCATTTCGCCAAGTCGGCGCTCGCTCGCTACACGCCATCAGACTTCATCGCGATGGTCGACCGCCACAAGATCGCCTGGCATGAAAAGACCCTCGGCCAGCTCTTCTGTGATGAGAGCGCCAGGTACATCATCCGCATGCTGCTCGAAGAGATGCGGGCCGTGCATGTTGATCTCCGGCTCGCTTGCGAGATCTCAGAGGTCGAAAAGGGTGTCAACGGTTTCCGCCTGTCGACGACCGAAGGCCCGATCGCCGCTGACAGCCTGGTGGTTGCCTGTGGCGGCAAGTCGATCCCGAAGATGGGTGCCACAGGTTTTGCCTATCGCATCGCCGAGCAGTTCGGTCTTCCAGTCACCGAAACACGGCCGGCGCTGGTGCCACTCACCCTGGAACCGAACCTGCTGGGTGAACTTTCGGAGCTCTCAGGCGTGGCCGTCGATGCCGACGTCGGCCACGGCAAGACGCACTTCCGGGAGGCCTTGCTTTTCACCCACCGGGGCCTGTCCGGACCTTCCATCCTGCAAATCTCCAGCTACTGGCGGGAAGGGGACGAAATCACCCTGTCGCTCGAGCCGGGTGCCGATTTCGTTGAGCTCCTGAAGGCCGCCAAACGCGAGAACGGACGGCAACAGGTCCAGACCGTCCTTGCCCAGCATTTGCCCAAGCGCCTCGCTCAATACCTGGCGGAGACCGCAAAACTCGAACGCCCGCTGGCCGACCTGCCGGACAAGGCGCTTCTGGCACTCGCCGAGCGCATCCGGCGCTGGCCGATCAAGCCGGCCGGCTCCGAAGGCTATCGTACGGCGGAAGTCACGCTCGGAGGTGTCGATACAACTGCGCTCGACAGCCGCACGATGCAGGCGAAGGCCGTGACGGGGCTCTATTTCATCGGCGAATGCGTCGATGTCACCGGCTGGCTCGGTGGCTATAATTTTCAGTGGGCCTGGGCCTCGGGACATGCGGTCGGCGAGAGCCTCTGAACTTTCCTCCCGCTCCAGACAAGCTTGCATCGTTAATTCAGGACTTGTTAACATGCGTCGGTCATCCTGCCTGAATGCCGGTGTGACATCCTGAGATGTCGCGACATGAGGTCTGGCCGGCAAGAGGCCCGCAAGGGCATGACCTTCCCTGGCCGCATCAAGGACCGCGCCCATGACCCATGAGACCCGCAAGCCCCGCGCCATTGCCATCGCCGTGACTCGTGCCCATGACGCCGAGCGCGCCCGCATTCGCCATCTCGGCATTGTCTGCCTCTATGCGGCAAGTGCCGTGGCCGCACTGGCCATTGGCCTCCTCGGCTGAAGGGCACTTCCATCCGCTGAATTCGGATGATCGCCATGCCTTCTACGGCGTGCCGTCGAACGACAGATTATCGCCCTGCTACCGCCAACCCTCACCGGAGCCACGGCCTCGTCGTGTGACAATTGTTTCGCCTCGGAGACAGCGCTGCGCCTCTTAACTCCGTCTTGAGACTTTTACTGCAAGTCTTTTCATTGGAGTGGAGTGTAGACGGTGCCGACAACAGTCGGCGCGGTCTAACTGTTGCAAGGGCAGGCGCGGTGATAGCGCCGTCTTCTTTTGGAGGGACGATTTTGATCGATCAAATTCTTTCGCGCTTTTCGATATCGACCAAGGTAATGGCATTTGTGCTGCCCTTTGTCCTGTCGATCACCGCAGTCGGTCTCATGGGTCTATACGCCTCTGGTCTCCTGCAGCAGCGCATGGAGATCTCCAATGGAACGATGCGTTCGCTGAACGGCTTCAAGAACGTAACCGCCGCCATGACGCGCTTCCTCGACCAGACGTCGGAAGAGACGCGTGGTGCGGTACTCGGCGAGCTTGCCGCCCAGCAGTCGACGCTGACCCAGAACATCTCCGAAATTGGCTCTGACGGCATGGGCCGCAACTTCCTCGACGAGGCGATCGCGGGCACCACCGTCGTCAACCAGAAGATTGATACCCTCTGGCAGCTGCACGAATCTGAGGTGAAGATCGCCGGCAGCATCCAGGAGCATCTGAAGGGGCTTATGGCGCAGCAGATCCGTGTCTCCGATGAGGCCCAGAAGCTGCAGCGCGCTGTCGTTGCCGGCGAAAATGATGCCAAGGGTGCGCTGAAGGAAGCCGAGCGCCTGTCATCGGGTGCCAAGCATCTCGCCGAAGTGACCAAGGGCTTCTTTGCCGCCAACACGCCTGAAGCCCAGATCCCCTATCTGCAGAAGCAGCTGCCGGAATTGGTCAAGACCCAGCGCAAGATCGCCAATGCCCTGCCGGCCGAAAGCAAGGACATGGGCAAGGCCTTCCAGGCGGCGATCAACGAGATCAAGGAGAAGGTCGCGACCGGCGACATGAGCCCGGAAAATGGCCGTTCGATCGGCTCCATCGTCGCCCGTTTCCGTGGCTTCGAGGAGACCCTGACATCAGGCGCGGCCGCCAAATATTCTGAAGCGGTGCAGAAATTTGCAGCCGTTGAGACCGGTGCCGTCCAGGCCGCCGATGTCCTCGTCGGCAGCCGCACCCTGATCGCCGATGTCTACGACCTGCGCATCATGACTGCGACCTTCCTCAACGTGAAGGACGACAAGACCCGCGAGCCGATCCTGCGCCAGATTAAGTTGATCGGTGACAACCTCGCCGTTCTTGGCGGCAGCATCGCCGACAAGGCGTTCTACGACAGCCTGACGGCTGCCATCACGCCGCTGCTCGCCTCGCTGACGACCGACACCGAAGCTCTCGTCAAGACCAGCGCCGACCGCATTGCAAGCTTCGATGAAGCAAGCCGCACCATGGACGCGATCTGGGCATCGCTCACCTCGTTTGCCGACCTGCAGAAGGATGTCGCCGGCACCGAACGCCAGGAAGCAAATCGCCTGTCGATCGGCACCATGATCGCCGGCGTCGTGCTCGCCGTCATCGGCGGTATCGCACTGGTTCTGACACTGCAGCGGCCGATCACCCGCATCACGGCCACCATGCAGCGCCTCGCCGAGGGCGACCTCGAGGCCGGCATTGCCGGTGACAAGCGTGGCGATGAAATCGGGGCCATGGCCCGGGCGCTCGCCGTCTTCAAGACCAATGCCCGCACCAAGCTCGAGATCGAATCCGAGCGTCAGCGCGAGCAGATGGAGGCCGAAGCCGAGCGACGCCGCAACGACGAGGAAAAGCAGGCTCTCGACCAGCAGATCGAACATGCCGTCGGCAAGCTTGCCCAGGCTCTGGAGCGTCTCGCCAATGGCGATATCTCCTTCGAGATCGAAGGCCGCTTCCACGGTCGTCTCGAACAGCTGCGCAACGACTTCAACCTGTCGCTTGCCCGCCTGCGTGACACCATGCACCAGATCTCGGGCAATGTTGACCAGATCCAGAACAACGGCCGCCAGATGGCGCAGTCGGCGCTTGACCTCGCCCGCCGCACCGAGCAGCAGGCGGCCTCTCTGGAAGAGACCGCAGCCGCCGTCGATGAAATCACGGCAGCCGTTCGCTCGTCCTCCGAGCGTGCGGAAATGGTCAATGGCGTTGTCCGCGAAGCCAAGAAGAATGCCGATGAATCCGCTGTGGTCGTCGGCAGCGCGATTTCGGCCATGGGCCGCATCGAGGAGGCCTCGCGCCAGATCTCCAACATCATCGGTGTCATCGACGAGATCGCCTTCCAGACGAACCTGCTCGCCCTCAATGCGGGCGTGGAAGCCGCTCGCGCCGGCGAAGCCGGAAAGGGCTTTGCCGTCGTTGCCCAGGAGGTCCGCGAACTCGCCCAGCGTTCGGCCGGTGCGGCAAAGGAAATCAAGGCTCTCATCAACCGTTCGGCCGAAGAGGTGGCGAATGGCTCCACCCATGTCCAGCAGACGGGCACTGTGCTGTCGCGCATCGGTGGTCAGATCGCGACGATCAGCGACCACATCGAAAAGATCGCCGAAACCAGCCGCGAGCAGTCTGGTGCGCTCCAGGAAGTCAATGGTGCCGTCGGACGCATGGACCAGATGACCCAGCAGAATGCCGCGATGGTCGAGGAGGCCACGGCAGCCACCCAGGACCTTTCGGCCCAGACGGATGCGCTGCGCGACCTCCTGCAACAGTTCCGTATCGAAGCCGATCGACAGCGTCAGGTCGGGCGCGCAGCCTGATCACGACAGCTCTGGCATGATCCATGGGTCCGGCTCGTCCGGGCCCATTTTTTATTCCCACGCCCCGGACATGCCTCGATCTTCGCCGTCGAACCATTCGAACCCCCGAAAATGTACGGATTCGAATGAACTTTGGCGTTCAGCATTTCTTTATCAATCCAGCCGCAGTGTGGATCAGGCCCAATTTTGGACGCTGTTTTTAAAGTTGAATATTCAAGAGGGACGAAATGTTCATTGATCGTGTGTTGGCGCGTTTCAAGATCCAGACCAAGGTTCTGGTATTCATCCTGCCCTTCGTGATCAGCATTTCGGCTGTCGGTCTGACGGGCCTCTATGCCTCGAGCATGCTGCAGGGGCGGATGGATATCTCCAACACCGTTCTTCAAACCTTGAGCGGCTTCAAGCAGGTCTATGTCGGCATGACGCGGTTCCTGCAGGACACCAACGAGAACACGCGCGCAGCCCTGCAACAGGAACTGGCAACGCAGTCCGCCGCACTTGCTGCCGCAGGCGATGGGCTTGCCGGGCAGGATGGCGAGGAAGAAATCCGCAAGGCCATCGCCGGCACGGCTGCCATAACGGACAAGGCTGCCGCGCTCTGGACGAGCCATCAGCAGGAATTGACCCTGCGTCGGCAGATCGAGAGCGATATCTCCGCGATGATGGATGAGCGCAACAAGCTTCTTGACTACGCCACCACCGTTCGTGACGGCCTTGTGGCCGACGAGGCCAAGGCCAAGGGCCTTCTGCGTGAAGCCGAGCGACTGACACGAGGCGCCAATACGATCTCCAAGATCGTCTCCGACTTCAACAATCTCACGGCGCCTGCCGAGAAGATGGAGTTCATCAAGCGGGAATTCCCGGCGCTTGAAACCGCAGCCGCAGAAGTCAACGAAGCTCTGCCCGTCGATCAGAAGGTTGTCGGATCGGCGATCACGGATAGCCTTGTGCAGATCAAGAAGCAGCTCGATACCGGCGTCTTCAATGACCAGACGATCGGCGTGGTCGATCGTGCCGTTAACATCATGCGTCCCGCCGGCATTAAGCTTCAGGGTGCCTCGACGATGAAGTCGCGTCAGGCAACGCAGGTCTTCGGCTCGCTCGACCAGCCCATGGCCGAGGCGACCGCCTTGCTGGATGCGGCCCGCGCGCTGGTGGAGGTGGTGAATGCCGCCGATTCCCGTGCCGCCCGTCTGCTCGGGCGCCCGACGGAAGAAACCCGTCTGGCCCTTGCCGAAGCGCTGGCAGCCGTCAAGGTTTCCGCCGATGGCCTGTCTGCCAAGGCCCCTGGCTCTGACGATGTGAAGGCACGGATTGCCGCAATCATGCCGCTCATCGCCTCGATCGAGGCCGGAGCCGGCGAGTTGGTTGCCCTGTCGTCCGAGCGTCTGGCCGCCTATCAGGCTGCCGCTGGCGACATCGATTCCATCTGGCAGGAACTCACGCGCTTTGCAGCCCTTCAGCGGGATGCCGCAGGCTCCGCCCGCGACGCGGTCGATCAGATCTCCCTGATGGCGACGCTGCTCGGCGTGCTGATCGCCATCTTCGCCGGCATTGGCCTGGTGGTCACCTTCAAGGGGCCGATCAACCAGATCACCGCCGCCATGCGCCGTCTCGCCTCCGGAGATCTTGAGGCTTCGGTCACGGCAGAAGGTCGGGCTGACGAGATCGGCGAGATGGCCCGTGCGCTGGGTGTGTTCAAGGAAAATGCGATCGCCAAGATCCGTGTCGAAGCGGAAAGCGAGAAGACCCGTGCCGCGGCCGAGGCCGACCGTCTCGCCAATGAGGCCCAGAAGCGTGAAGCGGAGCAGCAGGTGGAATTCGCCGTGCGTGCCCTGGCCGAGGGATTGGAGCGCCTGGCCTCCGGCGATGTGTCAACCACGATCGAGACACCCTTCAATGGCGGTCTCGATCGCCTGCGCCTCGATTTCAACCGGTCGCTGACCCGCCTGCAGGATACGATCCGTCAGATCCAGTCGAATGTCGGTGCGATCCAGGGCAATGTCCGCCAGATGGCCCATTCCACCGACGAACTGTCCAGACGGACCGAAAATCAGGCGGCTTCGCTGGAGGAGACCGCAGCAGCCGTCAGCGAGGTCACGAGCAATGTCCGGGCTGCTGCCGAAAAGGCGCGCGAGGCAAACGGCATTGTCCAGATGACCAAGCGAAACGCCGAGACCTCGTCGAAGGTCGTCAACGATGCCGTGACCGCCATGAGCCGCATCGAACAGGCCTCCGGCCAGATCGAGCAGATCATCGACGTCATCGAGGACATCGCCTTCCAGACCAATCTGCTTGCGCTGAATGCCGGTGTCGAGGCCGCGCGCGCCGGCGAGGCCGGTAAGGGTTTTGCCGTGGTGGCGCAGGAGGTTCGCGAACTCGCCCAGCGCTCCGGTCGGGCAGCAAACGAAATCAAGGCGCTTATCCATACTTCGGCATCGGAAGTCGGAGCCGGGGCCAAGCTCGTGCAACAGACCGGTGAAGTGCTTGGCACCATCGCCAGCCAGATCACCGAGATCACCGGCCATGTTGAGGCGATTGCCGCCATGAGCCGCGATCAGTCTGTCGCTCTGCAGGAGGTCAACAGTGCTGTTGGTCAGATGGATCAGCTGACGCAGCAGAATGCGGCGATGGTGGAAGAGACCTCGGCAGCATCGCGCATGCTGGCCGATGAAGCCGACCAGCTGGTCGGCCTGCTTACGGAGTTCCGCGTCGAGGCGGATCGCCAGCGCTTCGGAAGCCGCGCCGCCTGATTTTGCCCCCTGGATGAATAGGAAAGCCCGGCGCATCGCGTCGGGCTTTTTGCGTCATGCTTGCTTCAGGCAGCATGCCCGACTGTCTCCGGGGGTGGGAAGGGTCTTTCTCTGCCGCAACAGCTGTGAACGGTCGAGCAGCGCGCGGATGGCCCGTGACCACCTGCGCCATGGCGGTTCGCTGTAGCTGGCGTAGAATTCGTCCTCGGACAGGCGCTCGCGTCCACCCAGGTGTTGTTGAAGGGTGATGATGGAAAATGCCGCATAGACTTCATGCATGACGGATCTCCTCTCGTTGATGCCGTCCTCTCTTCTATTCGTCAAATTCAGATGCATGAACATCGATATTCGTGCTACATCTTTCATTCATGAAAAACATAACATGGGATTCCTATCAGCTCTTTCTCGCTGTCGCCCGCCAGGGCGGCCTGACGGCGGCGGCTGAGGTGACAGGACTGAGTGCAGCGACCTTGGGTCGCCGCATGGTCGAACTTGAACAGGCGCTGGGACGGGAACTCTTTCTGCGCAGCCAGACCGGGTACCGTCTGACGGCGGACGGCAGCCAGTTGCTGGAGCATCTGGTTGAACTGGAGGCCGGCAGCCGGCGGGTTGAAGAATGGCGTCGCGGTACCTCGGGTCAGTCGCTTGTCCGGATCAGCCTGGGCACCTGGATCGCCTGGCTTCTCTGCCAGAACATGTCGGTGATCCGCACCCCGCGGGACGACTTTCGCATCGACCTGCATGTCGCCGAGCACCGTGCCCGGCTTGCCCATCGTGAAAGTGACATCGGCATCCGGGCATTTGAACCCGAAGAGCCGAACCTCGCGGCCATCCCGGCGGGCGAGGTGGCCTATGCGGCTTACAAGGCGCGTAACAGGGAGTGGCTGGGGCCTGAGCCCTGGGTCGCTGTCGACGACGAAAACGCAGTCTCTGCCTACTTGCGCTGGCCGCGCCAGCAAGCGACCGACCGCATCGCGGTGACCGTCAACCGGCCGCGCTCGCTGAGGGATTTGATCAGGGCAGGCGCCGGTCTGTCCGTTCTTCCCTGCTTCGTCGGCGATCTCGATCCGATGCTTGAACGGGCCGGTGAGGAAATCCCGGAACTGCGCCATCGCCAGTGGATCGTGATGAACAATGACGACCGTCACCGCAGCGATATTCGTATGGTCGCGGATCGGCTCGCGAAACTGTTGAAGTCCCACCGGGATGTTCTGGCGGGCAAGCGCCCCAGCACCAGCGGCTGAGCACAAACGAAAAACCCCGCACGACGACCGGCACTCCTCCCCAGAGGCGATCATCGTGCGGGAACCTATCCGGAGGTCAGGCACCGGATGGGGGATCAGGGTGTGGCTCAGGCGGCCTGGTGGCTGCCTTGGGTCACGATGACGGGGATCAAGAGATCACCCCAGTTGCCGTCACCACCATGATGGCGGGCGGAGCGGACGAGTTCGACCGAAACGCCGGCATCAACGGCCTTCATGATCGAATGGTTGAGACGGTGCAGGTCGTTGGCCAGCATGCGGATCATGGCCTGCTGGTCGGCGCTCATGGCCGAGGACTGTTCTTCGGCGCGTTCCTTGACTCGGGTCTGGGGTGTCATGGCATTTCTCCTCTTGATGTCTGGGGTTTTTGAAACACCTCCCCCTTGAGGGGGGAGGTCTTGAGCCTAGCTGCGGGTGGGGGTGATCCTTTGACGGTTGCGAAGGTCACCCCACCCCGGCACTGCGTGCCGACCCTCCCCCTCAAGGGGAGGGTGCGATCCTTACTCGGCCGCCGGCTTGAACTGCTCGGTTTCGGTCGATTCCTTCATCGCGGTCGTCGAAGACTGGCCGGCGGTGATGGCAAGCGAAACGGCGTCGAAGTAACCGGTGCCGACTTCGCGCTGATGCTTGGTCGCGGTATAGCCGTTGACCTCGGCTGCGAATTCCGCCTCCTGCAGCTCCGAATAGGCCGCCATCTGGCGATCCTTGTAGCCGCGCGCCAGTTCGAACATGCCGTAGTTCAGCTGGTGGAAGCCGGCGAGCGTGATGAACTGGAACTTGTAGCCCATGGCACCCAGTTCGCGCTGGAACTTGGCGATCGTCGCGTCATCGAGATGCTTCTTCCAGTTGAAGGAAGGCGAGCAGTTATAGGCGAGCTTCTTGCCCGGATAGACCTTGTGCACGGCCTCGGCGAACTTGCGGGCCTGTTCGAGATCCGGCTTGCCGGTCTCCATCCAGATCATGTCGCAATAGGGTGCGTAGGCGATGGCACGGGCGATGCAGGGCTCGATGCCGTTCTTCACCTGGTAGAAGCCTTCCGCGGTGCGGCCCGCATCATAGTCGACGAAGGGCTGGTCGCGCTCGTCGATGTCTGAGGTCAAAAGCTTTGCGGCTTCCGCATCGGTACGGGCAACGATCAGTGTCGGAACACCCATGATGTCGGCAGCCAGACGGGCAGCCGTCAGGTTGCGGATATGGGCCGCCGTCGGGATGAGAACCTTGCCGCCGAGATGGCCGCACTTCTTTTCCGAAGCGAGCTGATCCTCGAAGTGTACCCCTGCAGCACCGGCTTCGATGAAGGCCTTCATGATTTCGAAGGCGTTCAACGGTCCGCCGAAACCGGCTTCTGCATCGGCAACGATCGGCGCGAACCAGGTGTCGACCGACAGGCCCTTGCCTTCCTGGGTCTCGATCTGGTCGGCGCGCTGCAGCGTCCGGTTGATGCGCTTGGCAAGCTCCGGAGCGGCATTGGCGGGATAGAGCGACTGGTCCGGATACATTGATGATGCCGTGTTGGCATCGGCAGCAACCTGCCAGCCGGAGAGATAGATCGCCTTCAGACCGGCGCGCACCATCTGCATGGCCTGGTTGCCGGAGAGCGCGCCGAGCGCATTGATGAAGGGCTCTTCGTTGATCAGCTTCCAAAGGCGGTTAGCACCCATCTCGGCGAGCGTGTACTTGATCTCGATCGAGCCGCGCAGGCGCTTCACGTCGGCTGCAGTATAGGGGCGATCGATGCCGTCGAAACGGCCCTTTGGTGCGTTCGGAACGAGATTGTAAAATTCAGTCATGTCGGATCTCCCTGTTCACTGCTAGACGCGGTTCATGCCGGAACTCCCCGGTCCTCTGTTCCGCTTCTGATGTGACTAGATTTACACCGCACTGCGAAAAGCGCCTAGAAAATTCGATAAAACAACAAGATGAAAGAGGTTAGGCTGTCTTGTCTTTGACAGCTGTGTTGTGTAAAATTGTAAATCTAGTCAAGATCGCTGTGGCGCCGAAGATGGCCAATCTTGTAAAGGAGCTGTAAAATGGCAGAGCGCAAGATTTTCGCCGGTCCTCGCGTCCGCCGCATTCGCAACGGCCTGGGACTGACCCAGACGGCCATGGCCGAGGCGCTCGAGATTTCGCCGTCCTACCTCAATCTCATCGAGCGCAATCAGCGCCCCTTGACGGTGCAGCTGCTCCTGAAGCTGGCCTCGGTCTATAAGGTAGACCTCGACGAACTGCAGGGCGAGGCGGGTGGCTCGACCAGCCAACTCCGGGAGGTCTTCGCCGATCCGCTGCTATCAGGCGAGCTTCCCGGAGATCAGGAGCTGATCGAAGTTGCGGAGGCGGCCCCGAATGCCGCAAGCGGCATCGTCAAGCTCTACCGCGCCTACCGCGAACAGGCTGCCCGGCTATCCGACCTCGCTGACCTTCTCGCCCGTGAGGGGCATGAAACCTCGCTTTCGGGTGCGCGCCTGCCGATCGACGAGGTGCGCGAAGTCTTCGAACGCCGACCGAACTACTTCGCCAGGCTCGACGAGGCAGCCGAGGTCTTCCATGCCGGTTTGAGCCTTGCGCCGGGTGACGATCTCGCCGTCGCCCTCAAGGGCTGGCTGCGCTCCACCCATGGCATCGTGGTGCGCGCTTTGCCGGTCCAGACCATGCCGTCGCTGCGCAGGCGCTATGACCGCCACTCCATGCGCCTTTTTCTGTCCGAACGGCTGTCGCCCTTCGATCAGTTGCGCGAAGTGGCGATGGAGGTCGTGCTGCTGGCGCTCGGGGAGCATGTTCAGGCGGAGTTGGAGGCGCTGGAGCTGTCGTCCGGCGAGGCGCGTCGCATCGCGCGTTTCGAATTGGCCCGCTATGCCGCCCACGCCCTGATGATGCCCTATGGCGCATTTCTGTCGGCGGCCATTCGCGCCCGCTATGACATCGACGTGCTGCGCGCCCGCTTCAACGTCTCCTTCGAGCAGGCGGCCAACCGGCTCACCATGTTGCAGCGACCGGGGGCCACCGGCGTTCCCTTCTTCATGATGGAGATCGACAATGCCGGCAATCGTTTCCGTCGGGCTGGCGCGAGCGGCTTCCCTCAGGCGCGTTTTGGTGGCGGCTGTCCCAAGCTGAATGTGCACGCCGCCTTCGCCCAGCCGGGCCAGGTTCTGGTCGAGCAGGTCGAAATGCCGGATGGTGCTGCCTTCCTGACTATGTCCCGGACATTGGAGGGGCCGCAGGCGAGCTTCGGCGAACGAATCCGGCGGACCGCGCTCTTGATCGGTTGCGATGCGGCAAGCCGCGATGAGGTCGCCTATTCCACCGCTCTGCCGGATCGGTCCGTGCCCGCGATTGCCGTCGGGCCGGCCTGTCGACTATGCGAACGTTCAGGCTGCCTTGCCCGTGCCGAGCCGCCGCTGACCCGTCCGCTCGGGCTCGACGAGATGGTCACCGGACTTTCCGCCTTCGATTTTCAGTGATGGGATGAATGCCGATAACGCATTCGCGACTGCGAAGATTTTCGCTTGTCGCCCGTCCAATTCCTTTCTAGTCTCTTAAAAAAACAACGGGAATGGCATTGGGGGCTCCTCGCTCCCATAGGCTGGAACAGGAGAAAAAATGAAGGCTCTTTACATCCGTACGGCGTCGGCGGCCCTGGCGACGATCTTCATCGCATCGGCTGTCCAGGCGCAGGAACGCGTCGTCAACGTCTACAATTGGTCGGACTATATCGACGAGTCCGTTCTCGAGGAGTTCACCAAGGAAACCGGCATCAAGGTCGTCTACGACGTTTTTGATTCCAACGAACTTCTCGAAACCAAGCTGCTCGCCGGCGGCTCCGGCTACGATGTCGTAGTCCCGACAGCGCCTTTCCTGGCGCGTCAGATCCAGGCCGGCGTATTCCAGAAGCTCGACAAGTCGAAGCTGCCGAACCTCTCCAACATGTGGCCGATGGTGACCGAGCGTCTGGCCAAATACGATCCCGGCAATGAATATGCCGTCAACTACATGTGGGGCACGACCGGCATCGGCTACAATGTCGGCAAGGTCAAGGAAGTGCTCGGCGCCGATTTCAAGGTCGATAGCTGGGATGCGATCTTCAAGCCGGAGAATGCCGAGAAGCTGAAGGCCTGCGGCATCAACATCCTCGATGCCTCCGACGAAACCTTCGCGATCGCCATGAACTACATCGGCAAGAATCCGGACAGCAAGGAAACCGCTGATCTCGAAGCCGGCGGTGAAGTCTTCCAGAAGATCCGCCCCTCGGTCCGGACCTTCAATTCCTCGGCCTATATCGATGATCTTGCCAATGGCGACATCTGCATGACCATCGGCTGGTCGGGCGATATCCTGCAGGCCAAGGCACGCGCCGAAGAGGCCAAGAATGGTGTCGAGATCAACTACGTGATCCCGAAGGAAGGCACCTACATGTGGTTCGACAACATGGCGATCCCCGCGGATGCCAAGAACGTTGCCGAAGCCCACGAATTCATCAACTTCCTGATGCGTCCTGACGTGATCGCCAAGGCATCCAACTATGTCCAGTATGCCAACGGCAACCTGGCGTCGAAGGAACTGCTCGATCCGGCCGTCAAGGACAATCCGGCCGTCTATCCGCCGGAAGACGTCATGGCGAAACTCTTCACAATCTCGCCTTACGGCCCGAGAGAACAACGCGTGCTGAACCGGGTCTGGACACAGATCAAGACCGGTAGCTGATGAAAAGGATCATTCGCCGGGCGCCACAAACGCCCGGCGAATTTCTTATGGACAGGGGCAACAAGAAAAACGGCTGGGTTGGTAATGGCGAAGACACTGGGGCCTGTTAAGCGTAAATTCTCTCCTTGGACCGATCCGGATGCCGTTCCCTTCATCCGCTTCGAAAACGTCACGAAGCGCTTCGGCGATTTCGTCGCCGTCGATAATTTGAGCCTCGACATCTACGAGCGCGAATTCTTCTCCCTGCTCGGACCCTCGGGTTGCGGCAAGACCACGCTGATGCGCATGCTCGCCGGCTTCGAACAGCCGACCTCGGGGCGCATCCTGCTGCAGGGACAGGATCTCTCCGGTGTGCCGCCCTACAAGCGCCCGACCAACATGATGTTCCAGTCCTACGCGCTCTTCCCGCATATGACGGTGGAGAAGAATATCGCTTTCGGTCTGGAGCAGGACAATCTGCCGAAGGCGGAGATCGATGCCCGCGTCCAGGAAATGCTGAAGCTGGTCAAGCTCGAACAGTTTGCCAAGCGCAAGCCCAATCAGCTCTCCGGCGGCCAGCGCCAGCGTGTGGCGCTCGCCCGTTCGCTGGCCAAGCGTCCGAAGGTCCTGCTGCTCGACGAGCCGCTCGGCGCGCTGGATCGCAAGCTGCGCGAAGAGACGCAGTTCGAACTGATGGACATCCAGACCAAGCTTGGCCTGACCTTCCTGATCGTCACCCATGACCAGGAAGAGGCCATGACCGTGTCTGACCGCATAGCCGTCATGGACAAGGGCATCCTCGTTCAGGTGGCAACGCCGGCCGAAATCTACGAGGCGCCGAACTCGCGGTACGTCGCCGACTTCATCGGCGACATCAACATCCTCGAAGCCAAGGTCGAGGCCAAGGAAACCAATGGCGCAGGCGACCTCGTCCGTATCGACAGCGACGGCGTGAAGATCACCGTCGAACAGGCCTGCGAGGCGAACAAGGGCGACAGTGTTGCCTTTGCCATCCGGCCCGAAAAGGTGCGCATTTCGACATCGAAGCCCGAAGACGGTTCTGCCAATGCGCTGCATGGCGAGGTCTGGGATATCGGCTATCTCGGGGATTTCTCGGTCTTTATCGTCCGTCTGGACGACGGCCGGATGTTCCGTGCCGCCCAGGCCAATGTGTCCCGCCTTGTCGATCGTCCAATTACCTTCGGCGACATGGTCTGGTTGTCCTGGTCGGCGGATGCCGGCCTCGTGCTGACACGCTGAGGGGGCGACAATCATGGCCGACCCCGTTGTTGCCTCCAAGCCCGGATCAGCCCGCTGGCTGGTCGTGATCATTCCCTATCTCTGGATGGCGCTCTTCTTCCTGACGCCCTTCCTGATCATTCTGAAGATCTCGCTGTCCGATACGGCAATCGCCATGCCGCCCTACACGCCGGTGCTGGAGGGCTTCTCGGCAATCGGTGACTTCATCTCGCAGCTCGACTTCGAGAACTACATTTTCCTCACCGAGGACCCGCTCTACGTCAACGCCTACCTGTCGTCGCTCAGGATTGCGCTGATCTCGACCTTTCTCCTGCTGCTGATCGGCTATCCCATGGCGCTTGCCATGGCGCGCGCCTCGGTCACCATCCGTCCGACGCTGGTCATGCTGGTGATCCTGCCCTTCTGGACCTCGTTCCTGATCCGCGTCTATGCCTGGATCGGCATATTGAAGCCCGAAGGCCTGCTGACCGTACTGCTGCAATCTGTTGGTCTGATGGACGAGGGCAGTCAGGTCCAGATCTTCCGCACCGAGATCGCGGTCTTCATCGGCATCGTCTATTCCTACCTGCCCTTCATGGTCCTGCCACTCTATGCGGCGCTGGAGAAGATGGACGGCACGCTGCTCGAAGCCGCAAGCGATCTCGGTTGCCCGCCCTGGAAGGCCTTCTGGAAGATCACCTTCCCGCTCTCGATCCCGGGCGTCATCGCCGGCTCGATGATCTGCTTCATCCCGATCACCGGCGAATTCGTCATTCCCGACCTGCTCGGCGGCGCCGATACCCTGATGATTGGCAAGACGCTCTGGACCGAGTTCTTCGGCAACCGCGACTGGCCGCTGGCGTCTGCCGTCGCCGTCCTGCTTCTCCTCATTCTGGTCGTGCCCATCGCGATCTTCCAGAACCAGCAGCAGAAAGTGTGAGGGCGGACCGATGAAACCTGGAAAGTTCGACGCCACGATCCTCACGCTGAGCTTCGCCTTCCTCTACATCCCGATCCTGATCCTGGTGATCTACTCGTTCAACGAGTCGAAGCTGGTGACGGTCTGGGGTGGCTTCTCGCTGAAATGGTATGGCGAGATGTGGAACAATGACGGCCTGATGAGTGCCGCATGGGTGACCCTTCAGGTCGGTCTGCTGAGTGCAACGCTTGGTACGATCCTTGGCACCCTTGCGGCGCTGACCCTTGTCCGTTTCACCCGCTTTCGCGGGCGGCTCCTGTTCTCCGGCATGATCTATGCGCCGCTCGTCATGCCGGAGGTCATTACCGGCCTCTCGCTGCTGCTGCTCTTCGTGGCGGTCGGATTGGATCGAGGCTTGGTGACCGTCGTCATCGCCCACACCACCTTTACCATGTGCTACGTCGCCATCGTCGTGCAGTCGCGGCTCCTGACCTTCGACACCAGCCTTGAGGAGGCGGCCCAGGACCTTGGTTGTCCGCCGGTCAAGACCTTCTTCAAGGTCACCCTGCCGCTCATCCTGCCCGCCGTCATCTCCGGCTGGATGTTGGCCTTCACGCTCTCGCTGGACGATCTCGTGATCGCAAGCTTCACCACCGGTCCCGGTGCGACGACACTGCCGATCAAGATCTATTCGCAGGTTCGCCTGGGTGTGACGCCGGAAATCAATGCGGTCTGCACCATCCTGATCGGCATCGTGACAATTGGCGTCATCATTGCCTCGATCGGCACCAAGCAACGCGAACTGCAGCGCCAGCGGGATGAGCATGTCGCTGCGCGGGGAAGCATGGCTTAACACCAGATTCTCTGTGGTGGTATCAGGTTAGTCCCTATCATCGAGGCTTGGTACGAGATCCGGAAAGGCCGCCCCGCATCAATTGCGGGGCGGCATCAGCAGATAGGTGACAAGCCAGATCGGCAAGATCACCACCGCGCCCATCAGCATGCGCGGGGCGGCCCACGCGAATGCCGTGATGACGCCATCGCGAAGCTCTTCGGCGGTCAAACCGAAAGAGTCCATAACCGCGCGGGGAGTGATGCCGAACACCGACAGCAGGCTGCCCGCCAGCAGAGACGCCAGAGCCAGTTTCAGAAAACCCGACAGCAACACCTGCACTCGCCGTCTCCCCGCCTGTGATTCGTCCATTCTAGTATTTGAATTATCGAATGGAACAGGTCTTGAGCCGGCGCCTATTCCTTTATCGCGCCGGCAAGTTTGGAAGCGGCACCGGCGAAATCACCGGATCATTCCAGGCTCCGCCGATAAAAAAGCGCAGGGACGGCAGACTGTCGTTCTGCGTCGTGTTGGCGGTGAGTTCTCCCGTCAGTGCCAGTGCCTGACGGCTGTAGGGAATGATGCCTGTCAGATCCAACGTCTCGTCCTTGCCGACGATCCGCCCCTTCTCCACCTCGGCCGACCCCTCTGAAAATCGCACGGCGATGTCGAGGCTGCGATACTCGAAACCGTCGTCCCCGGCTGCACTCAGCTGGAAATAGGCGCGGTCGGCGGCGAGACGCCGCAAGCCTTCCGCGCTGAACCGGACGATCTCGCCATTGTCGGACGTGACGATCAGCCGGCCGGACATGGCGTCGATATTGCGCTGCCACCCGGTTCCGACCAGCCTTGCATTGAAGTTCGCCGATCCCACACCTTTGAGAGAAGGGCCGCCATCGAGCAGAAGCCGGGAAGTCAGTGCTTCGAGATCGACCCGCTCCATGTTCACGGCTACCTCAGCGCCCTTGTCGAAGCCTTCGCCCGTGCCACTCAACCGGGCGGAAATCGTGCCGCCGAGAAAGCTGGTGTCACCGATGACGAGGTTCAGCGTGTCACCGCGGCCAATAAGGCTTGCGCCCATCTCGGTGAGCGGGAACGCACCGAAGCCGGCAGTCGCCGCCGACAGACGGATGTCGACATCCATCCAATGCGTGAGGCTTGGCAGGCGGACATCGGCACGATCGCCGACCTTGATTGAAAGGGCGTGCAGGAGATCGTCCAGCTGCAGGTGTTCAAGCGCGAGCGTGCTGCCCAGCAGCGGTCGATCACCCGGGCGATTGCGCAGCGTCACGATCCCGTCGCCGCGGCTGCCATTGATTTCAAAGTTGAGATCATCAAAGCGCCATTCATCGGCTGCACGAGTGACTTTCGTTTCAAGGGAAGCGGTTTTCCAGCGCTCGGTACCGGCAAGCCGAAACCCGAGCGTAGCGCTGGTCTCGGGCACATCGGGCACGCGGAGACTGACTTCGGTCTCCTGCAGGCTGGCCTTCTGCAAGCTCACCATGCCGTCGATCTCGGCATTGATGCCGGCGACTGTCGCGGACAGTTCCACTGCGCTGAGTGCCCCGCCGATCAGCGCCAGCGGCGTCGGCGTCTGCAGGTTGACCGAGACAGAGTGACCGCCGAGGCGAAAGTTACCTTGCCCCGAAAGCGGTGCGGCAAGGCCCCGCCAGTCGATGACCGCATTGACATCATCGATCAGGACAGAGGCGCCGCTTGCAAGGTCGGTCAGGTTGACTTCGCCATCGACGACCTCGACGGAACCGATCTCTGCCTCGTTCGAGACATGATCCGCCGGCACGCCGCCAGTCTGGGCGACGGCTGCGCGCACGGCGTCACTCAACACGCCCTGATCGCTCCAGTCCAGTCCGCCATCGACGTCACGCCAGATGCGTATGCGGGGCCGTTCAAGACGGAATGCGCTGAAGTCCGGGCGCCCCGCCAACGCCGAGATCAGGCCGAAACGGGCGGAGAGACGATCGACTTCGCCGATGACCTCCGGTTGACCGTTCATAGGGCGGCTGACCTTGATGCCGGTCAGCGTGATCTCCGGCTGCGGCCAGAAATGCACGTCGGTGACGTCGTCGATCGAAACGTCGTGGCCGACCCAGGCGGCGATGGACGATGACACCGCCGAGCGAACCACCGAACTCGACACCAGATAGGGCGCGCTGAGACGCAAGGCGATGAAGACCGTGACGGCAGTGGCTGCCAGCAGCAGGGCAAGTTTGATCAGCCTGCCGCGCCGGCCGCGTAGCAAGAGTGAGGAGGGGCGTAAGGAGTTGTCGCCACGTCCTGGATTGCGCATGCTTCTTGAATGGTCCTGGAGTTTCGTGAACGTCTGGGCGGATATAGGAAATTGGTCGCTAGTGCAAATCTCACACCATAATCCAAGCCGCTCTCGTCTGTTTATGGCCTTGCGGCGTTGTATGGAAAGACTGTGCTTACGAGGAGGATCAGAATGACCGGACAGCAAGCCCTTTGGACACCCTCTGAAGCCTTCAAGGCAAAGCAGCCGCTGACCCATTTCATGGCGTGGAGCGCCGAAAGGGTCGGCAGGAGCTTTGCTGATTATGACGAGTTTTACCGCTGGTCCATCGATGATCGAGCCACCTTCTGGTCTCTTGTCTGGGATTACTGTGGCGTGCTCGGAGAGAAGGGCGATGTGGCGCTCTCCGACGGCGATCAGATGCTGAAGGCCCGCTTCTTCCCGCAAGCCAAGCTGAATTTCGCAGAAAACCTGCTCGCTCATGCGGGAGAAAGAGATGCTCTCATCTTCCGCGGCGAAAACAAGGTCTCGGATCGTTGGTCCTGGTCACGTCTGACTGCGACAGTCTCCCGTCTTCAGCAGGCTCTGGCTGCCATGGGCATCGGTGAAGGTGACCGCGTTGCGGCGATGTTGCCGAATATGCCGGAAACCATTGCACTGATGCTGGCAGCCACCTCACTCGGTGCCATCTGGTCCTCCTGTTCCCCCGATTTCGGCGAACAGGGCGTGCTGGATCGTTTCGGCCAGATCGAACCGAAGCTCTTCATCGCCTGCGATGGCTACTGGTACAACGGCAAGCGCCAGGACGTGGCGGACAAGATCGTCGCGGTTTCCGCAAGGCTGAATGTCCCGGTCCTTGTCGTGCCCTATGCCGGCGATATGCCGGCACTTCTTGAACGTCTGCCGGATGGCCGAAGCTTCGAACAGTTCATTCAGGAGTTTTCCGTCAAGGAGATCGAATACCGTCGGCTGCCCTTCTCCCATCCGATCTACATTCTGTTTTCCTCTGGAACGACCGGCGTTCCGAAATGCATCGTGCATTCCGCCGGCGGCACCCTGTTGCAGCATCTCAAGGAGCATCGCCTCCATTGCGGGCTGGAGGCCGGCGAGCGCCTCTTCTATTTCACCACCTGCGGCTGGATGATGTGGAACTGGTTGGTCTCTGGCCTCACCTGCGGCGCGACCCTTTGCCTCTATGATGGCTCGCCCTTCTATCCGGATGGAAACGTCCTCTTCGACTACGCCGCATCCGAGAGAATCGCGATTTTCGGCACTTCGGCCAAGTATATTGATGCCGTCCGCAAAGGCGGACTTGTCCCGAAATCCTCTCATGATCTTGCAAGCCTGCGCCTGATGACCTCGACCGGCTCGCCGCTCTCGCCGGAGGGCTTTTCCTTCGTGTATGAAGGCATCAAGGAGGATATTCAGCTCGCCTCAATCGCCGGCGGCACCGACATCGTCTCCTGCTTCGTCCTCGGCAATCCGCTCAAGCCCGTCTGGCGCGGCGAGATTCAGGGGCCAGGTCTCGGTCTTGCCGTTGACGTCTGGGATGACGATGGAAAGCCGGTGCGCGGGGCGAAGGGCGAGCTTGTTTGCACCAAGGCTTTCCCCTCCATGCCGGTAATGTTCTGGAACGATCCCGATGGAGCGAAGTACCGCTCCGCTTACTTCGACCGCTTCGATAACACCTGGTGCCATGGCGACTTTGCCGAATGGACCGAGCATGGCGGCATCATCATCCACGGCAGGTCGGATGCGACACTCAACCCCGGCGGCGTTCGCATTGGCACAGCCGAGATCTACAATCAGGTCGAGCAGCTGGACGAGGTGGTCGAGGCGATCTGTATCGGTCAGGATTGGGAAGACGATGTCCGCGTCATCCTGTTCGTCCGCCTCGCGCCCGGTCTGAAGCTCACGGAAGAGCTCGACAAGAAGATCAAGACGAAGATCCGCACCGGCGCCTCGCCGCGTCATGTGCCCGCCAAGATTGTCCAGGTGGCGGATATTCCCCGCACCAAATCGGGCAAGATCGTCGAACTCGCTGTACGTGAGGTTGTGCATGGCCGCCCCGTCAAGAACAAGGAGGTGCTGGCCAATCCCCAGGCCCTCGCCCTCTTTGCGAACCTGCCGGAACTGCGCAGCTGACGAAAAAGTGTCCCAAAAGACAGCGATTTCGAAGCAATACCTCAAATGTTGGGTACTCGCAGATGCTGGCCGGTAAGGTTCCCTTAACTGGCATTCGGCAAGACTGGCACCAACTTGGAGATGCGCGGTCAGACGCGGGAGGCAACAGAATGACGCCTCCGAAAAGCGCCGATCGCCTCATGACTCCGGTTCGACAGCATTGACTTAAGGGCGGCCTCGGCCGCCCTTTTTTTGCTCTGAAGGGGCTGTCAGCGCTTCTCGTCGAGGGACCTGGACACAAGGATGACCGGGATCAGACCGGCCGCAATAATGATGATCGCTGCCACAGAGGCGTCTTGTGCCATGCCGCGCGAGGCATCTTCGTAAACCAGCGTTGCCAGCGTGTTGAAATTGAAGGGCCTCAGCAGGATCGTCGCAGAAAGTTCCTTGAGCGTTTCGATGAAGACCAGCAGCGCCGCGGTCAGGACCGCCGGTCTGAGATTGGGCAAGAGCACCTGCCGCAAGGTCTGCAGTCCAGAGCGACCGAGTGTCCGCGCCGCCATGTCGAGATGCGGCGAGAGCTTCTGAAACCCTGCATCGATGGTGCCTTCCGCCATTGTCAGGAAGCGAACGGTATAGGCGTAGACGATCGCAAAGCCGGTGCCGGACAGGAGCAGGCCCGTCGAAATGCCGAGGGTTTCCCGGAGCCAGCCGTCGAGAGCATTGTCGAAGCTGGCAAGGGGGATCAGCACGCCGATCCCGAGAACCGTTCCGGGGATGCCGTAGCCCAGCGAAGCCAGCCGACCGGCGCCTTTGGCGAGCCTGGACCGATCGGTCCGCGCGGCATAGGAAAGGACGAAGGCAAGAAAGACCGTGATCAGGGCAGCAGCCGAAGACACCAGCGTCGAGTTCCACAGCGCATCGATGAGCCGCGGCTCCAGGAAGTCTTCGAGACGACGCAGGGCAAAACCACCAAGCACGAAGACCGGCACCATGAACCCGACAAGGATCGGGATCAGACAAAAGATCGTGGCAAGCCAGGCTTTCACACCGGTAAGCCTGAGCCGGATGGCATCCGGAACGATCGCGGTTGTCTTGTGGCTTGAAAAGCGCTGCTGCCGGCGGGCCATGCGTTCGACGATCAGCAGGCCGGCAACGATGACCAGCATGACACAGGCGATCTGCGCCGCTCCGGCCAGGCTGCCGCGATTGAGCCAGGTGTCGTAGACCGAGAAGGTCAGCGTCTGGACGCCGAGATACTCGACCGCACCGATGTCGTTCAGCGTCTCCATCATCACGAGCGTCAGGCCGATCATGATGGCCGGTCGGGCCATAGGCACCTGGATGCGGGCGAAAACCCTGAGCGGGCTTGACCCGAGGGTGCGGGCAACATCGGCCGCCGCACGACCCTGCATCAGGAACATCGAGCGGCAGGCGAGATAGACATAAGGATAAAGCACCGCCGACATCACCAGAACGGCGCCGGGCAACGATCGGATATCGAAGAAGTCGTAGTCACGCGCAGTGGCAAAGCCGAAAATCGCCCGGTAAGCCGTCTGTACCGGACCCGTGAAATCGAGGAACTCCCCGAAGGCATAGGCCGCAAGATAAGAGGGGATGGCGAGTGGCAGAACAAGGGCCGGCGACAGGAAGCGCCGCAACGGAAACTCGCAGGCTGCGACCAGCCACGCCGTCCCGATCCCGATGATCGCCGTGGCGAGGCCGGTGAAGAAGAGAAGCCAGAAAGTGCGAACGCCCGCACGAGGGATGACGTTGGTCACCATGTGCTGCCAGTTTTCCGGCTCGGCCGAAAATCCGATCACGAATATCGCCGCAATCGGCATGAAGACGATGGCGGCTGCCAAAAGGGCCGCGGCCGTCGCTGCACCCATGCCTCTCCTGGCTTTGTTGCCTTCGGGCGAAACGGAATGGGCTGTGCCCGTGCGCGGCAATGTGGACAAGCGGTATAGCCCTTGCGAATGCGGGAATGGCTTTCCTCTAGCCGAAAGCCGCTTCAATGAAAACCGGCCCGACTGTCGCGGATCTACTCAGCGACGCAATTGCGCGAGACTTTCGCCGATCAGCCGCAATCCGAGCGCCCCGATGACGGCACCCGCCAGCCGGTCGACCCATAGTTTTGCTCCGAGATAGGCCTGCTGCGAGCGAGACGCCGAAAAGGCAATGGCGACCACCGCATACCAACCAGCCTCTATCAGAAAGATCACCGGCGGCAGCGCAAGAACCACCAGGAGCGGCGGGTCCTGAGGCATGAGGGCTGCGAAAATGCTGGCATAGACCACGGCGGTTTTTGGATTGCTGACCTGCGTGACGAAGCCTAGCAGCAGCGCGCGCGGTGCAGACAACAGGCCCCGCCCATCCGCAGAGCCCACCGGGATCGGCTCACGCGCGCCGCGCCAGATCATCACGCCGAGGTAGAGGAGATAGATCCCGCCGGCGACTTTCAAAACCATATAGAGCCATTCCACCCTTTCGAGCAGGGCAATGAGACCGGCCAAAGCCAGAACCGCAAACAGAGCCCCGCCAAGCCCCATCCCGATGGCTGCCGCAAGTCCATGCAGCCGTGTGTTCGCGATGGAAATGCGCGACACAAGCACGAAGCTCGGCCCCGGGCTCATCGCACCAATCGCGATGGCAACCGCAATGCCAAGCAGAATGCTGAAGGTCGCCATTGTGAAATCGCCTCTTTGATCTGTCGTGCTGCGAGGCAGGCTATTTCGCGCCCGCTGCCCGTGCAAGTGCGTTAGCCGACGTGTTCTGGCGGCCCTTGGGGGCCGCGAAGCGGACGGGCGGGGACAATTCCTCACAACCTGCGCGGTGTCTGCACGGAATCTGCAAATGCGCTCCGCATCTTGTCCCCATGACCTCAACCCGACAGCACCCCTCCTTTCCATGCACCGGATTGCCGCCCCGCCTCCTCAAGGAGGGTTGGTGGCTGGTCGATGATCCTCCGCATCCGTCACTCGATGACCCCGACACCGACTCCGTCCCGGTGTCTCGGTGCCCTATTCACCCACTCAACGAACGCAGGAGCACGACGTGCCGAACAGCCTTCCCGATCGTCAACGATTGAAGAAACATTTCGCGCCTCTTTTGCTCGTCCTCCTCGTCATCCTGGCGGATCAGCTGCTTTTCGACCAGGAGCCGGGGATCAATCGCTTTCTCTTCTGCCTTCTGCTCGTTCCAGCCCTTGTGTTCCTGGGGCGGCCATCGAGCCGCGCCAGGATGCTGCCTGTCGCGGTTCTGGCGATCGCGGCCATGCTTCCGATGATCGAGGCGCCGACCCTTTCATCGCAAATCGTTGCGGGCGTCGCGGTCACCCTCCTCGCACTGGCTGCGGCGGGCCTCTTGCCAAGGGTGCCCACGGCCATTCCGGCGGTCCTGGCAAGGCTCCTGCTCGCACTGCCCGGGCGAACCATTCAAGGCACCGACCGCTTGCTGACTGCGCAGACGATCCCAGCGACCGCACGCGGCGTCGGAACGGAGTTACGCTTCTGGATACTGCCGCTTGCTCTCGGCTTGGTCTTCGTTGGTCTGTTTGCCGGCGCCAATCCGCTGATTGAGCGCGCCCTTGCAGCGATCGACTTCGCGGCTCTCCTGTCCTACTTCAATTTCGAGCGCACCCTGTTCTGGTTCTTCACGGCGGGTTTTGTCTGGGTGCTTTTGCGTCCGAAGCTTGCTCGCCGATGCTGCCGCCGGCGCGAGGATACCGGCGATCGTTTCTCCAGTCCGTTGATCCTGAGTGAGCCCGTCCTGCTCAGGGCGCTGGCGCTGTTCAATGTGCTCTTCATGGTCCAAACGTTTCTGGACCTGGCTTATCTCTGGGGAGGCCTTGAGCTGCCGGTGGGTATGTCCCATGCCCAATACGCGCATCGCGGAGCCTATCCGCTCGTCTTCACCGCGCTGCTTGCCGCCTTTTTTGTTCTGGTCGCAATCCGACCGGGCGCAGGCGGTGTAAGCTCGCGCCTGATCCGTCGCCTGATCTACTTGTGGATCCTCCAGAACATCCTGCTCTGCTTCTCCGCCATCTTGCGGCTTGATCTCTATTTTGAAGCCTATTCGCTGACGGGCATGCGCATCGCCGCCGGTCTCTGGATGCTTCTGGTCGCCGTCGGGCTCGCACTGATCCTGATGCGCATCGTGTGGAACAGGAGCAATGCCTGGCTCTTTGCGACGAACGGAGCGAGCCTGCTGGTCGTGCTCTACGGGGTTGCCATGACCGACATCCCGGCATTTGTCGCAAACTACAATGTCGCGCATTCCAGAGACATGGATGGTAGCGGCGAGTGGCTGGATTCTTCCTACCTCCGCTCTCTCGGTCCTGCTGCCCTTCCTGCCATCGACGCCTATCTCGCTCAGGCATCGTTTCGCCAAGTTCCTGAATTCAAGCTGGCGCTCATGAGGGATCTCCGCAGCGACCTTGCCTTCGATTTCCAGATCCGCTCGAAAGATTGGCGCAACTGGAGCTGGCGGTCTCAGAGGCTCGAGAATTATCTCGCAGCGTCAGGTGCCGCGGATTAAGAGCGTAGATGTCTAGTGGGCAACATACGCGGGAAGGGGATGGTCACATGCAGCAAATTCTGGTGGTCGATGACGAGCCGCATATCCGCGACGTGATCTGCTTTGCCATCGAACGCGCCGGCATGCGACCCGTGGTGGCCCGTTCTGGCTCGGAGGCCTTGACCGCCTTTCGTCGCGCACGTCCCGATTTCGTCGTCCTGGATGTCGGCCTGCCTGATATCGACGGCCTGGAGGTCTGCCGGGAAATCCGCAAGACCTCCGCGCTGCCGATCCTCTTCCTCTCGGCCCGCGACGAAGAGATTGACCGGATTCTCGGGCTCGAAATGGGGGGTGACGACTATGTCACCAAGCCGTTCAGTCCGCGCGAACTGATCGCTCGGATCCGGGCGATCCTGAAACGCAGCGCCCCCGGAGCCGCCTGCACCGACGCCCATGCAATCCTGGTGGTCGGGACGGTGACACTGGATCGGGCCGGACGTAGCGTGGTCGTCGATGGTCAATCCTTGTCGATGACGGCGATGGAGTTCTCCATCCTCGAAGCGCTGATGGCGCGGCCGAACATGGTCTTCACCCGGGAGCAACTCATGCAGGTTGCCTACGGTCCCGGCATACATGTCGCGGATCGCACCATCGACAGCCATATCCGCAATATCCGCGCCAAGGTTGCCCGCGTCTCGGAGGTCGCCGTCGTCACGACTGTCCACGGTGTGGGCTTTCGCTTCAACACCGGCGAGGGGCGTAGCTGATGCAACGGCTGACGATCCGGTACAAATGGCGACCGCCGCTGGCGCTCGTCATCTATTCCGTCCTTTTGACGGTTCTGACGCTGCCCGTGCTTCTCTTGGCGTGGTTTCGCCCGACGGCCTTCGAGGGAAAGCCCCTTGCTCTGTCGGAGGTCGGTGCCCTCCTGGTGGTCCTCGCCTTCACCCTGGTTATCGGCTTCGTGCTGGTGCGGGCGATCAAGGCGCCGCTTGACGCGCTTGTGGCCCGCAGTCGCGAGATCGCTGCCCATGGTCGCGAGGCCATTCAACCACTCGAAAACTACGGAACGCGTGAAGTTGCCATGCTTGCCCAGGGGATATTCGATCTCGCCGGCGGTCTTGTTGAGCGTACGGATTATGTGCGCACCTTCGCCGCCCATGTGTCGCACGAGCTGAAATCGCCGCTGACGGCAATCTCAGGGGCCGCGGAACTGCTCAGAGAAGCCGAAGCCGAGGGCGAGCCGATGACCGCCGCCCAGCGGCGGCTGTTCCTCGACAATATTGTTTCCGACGCCCGCCGCCTCGATCGACTGCTTGTGCGATTGCGAGAACTGGCCCATGCCGAAACACCCGTCGCAAGCGGATCGACGCTTCTTTCGAGCGTCACGGCAACTGTCGCCGACCGCTTTCCCGAGCTGGTTCTCCTCTCGGACGCTGCCGAAACGGCGACCATTCCGCTGCCCTTCGAAGCGGCGGCGATCACCTTGTCCAATCTGGCTGAGAACGCGCTCCAACATGGCGCATCCTGGTTGCGGATCGCCCTTGCCGAAAAGCCAGGCCATCAGGTTCTGCGCATCGAGGACAACGGTCCGGGCATACCAGCGCGGTACGCAGACGCGATCTTCCGCCCCTTTTTCACGACGCGCGCAGCAGAGGGCGGCACGGGCATGGGGTTGCGGATCGCCGAGGCACTTCTCTCCGTCCACGGCGCATCGATAACGCTCGATCGCGACCATAGTGGCGGCGCCGCGTTCGAGATCACACTGCCTCGCGACGTGTGACCCTGCTCTTGCGAGATCTCAGTCGGCCAATACCCTTGGCGAGGGGAAGGTGACCTCGACCAGCGTGCCCTCGTTGGGTGTCGAGGAGATCGCAAATTGTGCCCGGTTGGCATCGACCATTGCCTTGGTCAGCGGCAGGCCGAGCCCGGTGCCGTCGCCGCGGTTACGCGGCGTACCCGTCGAGACCTGACGGAACGGCTTCATCGCCTGTTCGAGTTCGCTGCGCGACATGCCGATCCCGGTATCGCGGATACGAAGCACCACGCTGCCATTCGCCTCATAGGCGGTCGACACGATGATCTGCCCGCCGGATGGGGTGAAACGGATGGCATTGGCGAGAATGTTGAGCACGATCTGCTTGATCGAGCGGCCATCGGCAACGACATTCGGCACTGCCTGCGAGAGCGCTGTGCGGATGATCACCCTCTGGCTGTTTGCCTGCGGCTGCACGATGGAGACCGCAGCCTGGACCATCTCGTTTAGGCCCACGGAGGAGAAGTCGAGCTCCATCTCGCCGGCCTCGATCTTCGAGATGTCGAGGAGGTCGTTGACGATGTCGAGCACGTGACGACCGGACCGCACGATGTCATGGGCATATTCGCCGTAGCGCGGATGACCGACGGGACCGAAATGCTCGTTCGCCATCATGTCGGCAAAGCCGATGATCGCATTGAGCGGTGTGCGGATCTCGTGGCTCACACGGGCAAGGAAGTCCGTCTTGTGGGCATTGGCGGTTTCGGCCGCGCGCTTGGCGTTGCGCAGCTCCTCTTCCGTCCGCTTCCACTGGGTGATGTCGCGGATCACGGCGCAGTAGCCGTTCGAGGAATTCAGCCTGCCGATCGTCATGAACAGTGGCAGGAAGCCGCCGGAGGCTTCGCGGCCGATCACCTCGCGGCCATCATTCAAGACACTTGCCACGCCATGGCCGGACAGTCCGTTAAGATAGTCGAGGATCGACTTCTGGCTCTCATGGGCAAACAGCATGACAAAAGGTTTGCCGCGCGTCTCCATGTCGTCGAAGTTGAACAGCGCGCTGGCAGCCCGGTTCATCGAGCGGATGTCACCGTCGGAATCGAGGATGACCACGCCGTCGGTCGCCGTTTCCAGAATCGAGCGCAGCTCGTCGACTTCGACCTTGAGGCGGACCAGTTCTCCGGCCTGTGCTGGCGGCGCAACCGGTGCCACCAGGACCGGAGCGACGGCCTGGGGCTCGGCGGGCGTTTCCGGACGTGCCTGCGCTTCCGGCTTGGCGATCAGCGCCAGCATGAGGGCGCTCGTGTCCTCGAAGCGGACCGATTGCAGTCGCGCCGTGATCGGCAGCAGACGATCGTCAGCGCAGAGCGCCAGCACCTGCCCGGCCTCATCGCCAGGCTCTTCGAGATCACGACGCTGGATGAGCGTGTCGAGACCGCCGGCCTCGTCGAGCTCGGCAAGGGTTTTGTAGCCTGTAAGGCTGAAGAATTCCGGATTGGCATGGATCAGCCGATCGCCGACATGCACCAGCAGGGCGACCGGCATCAGGTCGATGATTTCGGCCGTCAGGCTGCGCTCGCGTTTGCCCAAGGGACGCTCGCCATGCAGGTCCGGCAAAGTGGCTTCAGCCTGAGGCAGAGAAGTGGCGGCCTCGGACACAGCCGTCGGCGTCGCCGGCGCCGGTGGCTCCGGTGCTTTGGGAGCCATAGTCGCGGGCTCGGTGCGCAGGGCCGGCGGTTCGGAGGTGGCCAGAGACTGCTCGACCTTTGCCCGCAGTCCGAGCGGATCAAGCTTGCGCGCGATTTCCTGGAAGGCCGCCTGTTCGCCAGGCGTCAGGCTGTCGCGCTGCCGCGCACGATGATCCTGCAGCTGCACGACCTTGTCCGGCAGGCTCGGCTTGCGGGGCTCCATGATCCGGAGCACCGGCGGCTCATAGCTGACCGGTCTTGCAGCAGGTTCGTTCTGGGATGCCTCGGGCTCGTCGACCGTGATGTCGGTCTGCTCCTCGTCCTCTTCGTCGTGCTCGTCGATGAGGGCGTCGAGCGTGTCCTGGCCCGCTTCGGCGATCTGGTCTTCGATGAAGTCTTCCGGCGGATGGCTTTCGCCTTCGCTGAGCTCTGTCAGAAACTCGTCCAGTTCCTCCGCCCTATCCGGATCGACAGGGATCGCCGAGTCCGGGACGATCTCTGCGGTCGGCTCAGGACGCACGAACGTCATGCCGGTCGCATCGGGGTCCTGCTGTGCATCGGCGACGCGGACAATGCCGAAGCCACGGAAGCCATCGAATTCGCGGTTGCGGGTATAGGTCGGCAGCGCCGCAAGATCGACGGGCACGACGAGCGAGGTGCCCTCGACCGGCCAGTAGATCGTCTTGCCAGACCATGTGTCGCGCTTCTTCAGAAGCTCGACGATCTTACCTTCCGGATCGAGATTGAAGAGGGCGGCGAGATCGGAGAACGCGACACCCTGAATGTCTGCGGCACGAGGGCCAACGGCCTGGGCGAACTCCGAGGAGACCTCGGTGAAGCGGCCTTCGGCGTCGATCTTCCAGACAAAGCGGGTCGCGCGGCGATCCTGACGGAAGACGAAACTCTGTCCATCGACGGCTTGTCCCATCGAAGCGGAGAGGGGGGCTGCCAGCGGGGCGCTTGCAGCCACGGGCGCCGTGTCCGGAACGGATACCTCGGCGAGGTCCTCGGTCGCATGCTCTTCGGGCAAGGGCTCTTCATGAAGATCGACGGTCGGCGCCGGCTCGTCCGAGACCTCAGCCTGTGTCTCTGTGATGGGTTCTTCGATATCAAGGCCGGCGATGGTTTCGTCGCGCTCGTCAAGCGCATCCGTTTCCGACTCGATTTCTTCGATGTCACCGATCGCCGCGATCACGCTCTCGAAGGGAGCCGCAGGCGAGGCGAGTTCGGGCGACCCGAGGTCCGGCCGCTCAGAAGCCACCGTCTCATCCTCGATGGTTTCGAGCTCGATCGTTTCGGCTTCCGGTTGTTCACTGGTTCCTGTGTCGACCTCTGCCGCATCCTCGATCGTGTCATCGGCACGGATTGCCTCGGCCAAGGCAACCGGCAGGCTCTCCGGTTCCGGCCTGGAAAAGTCGTCGCTCGGGTCCATCTGGCCGAGGATGGTCTCGACCGTAAACAGCAGATAAAGGCCCGGCGCATCGGCAATCTTGCCGATGGCGGCCGGCAGATAGCCACGGCCGGTCGGGATCGGACGCTTGACCAGTCGGTCTGCATCCGCCTCCACCAGATTGATCAGCATGCGTGCGGTCTGCGGCGTGATGCTAAGAGCGGCAAAGCCGTCGGAGTGGGCCACGAGCCCGCCTTCCCCATCCAGCACGGCCATATGAGTGTCCGGATCGTCAAAGCCGCTCATCAATTCGAGCGCGAGCGGTCGGCCATGGCCCTCGACCCGTTTCAGGGCAGGCACTGCCAGCAGAATCACCGGCTCGCCCTTGCGGATCTCGACAAGTTCCGCCGTGGCCGTCACCGGCACCTTCTGGAAGCCCGAGGGTATGCGCAGCATCAGGCTACGGCGGTCACCTGGAGCAGAGAGCTGTCGTACCGTGGTCTCGATCTGGCGGAAGGTGATGTCGGTCCGGTTTGGACCTTCCTCCAGGAAGTCATAGATCGAGCCGGCGCCGAAGAAGCGTGCACCCGCACCATTGCACCAGAGAACGCGCTCCAGACCCGGCGCAAACAGCACGAGCGCCTCGCCCCGCGCCAGACGCGGTCGGATGAGGTCGTGCACGGCGACATCGATGAAAGGGTATTGAGCGGGCATTCCTGGACCTGTCGCTTCATGGCCTGCGAGCAAATTAACAGATTTTTAATAGCTAGGCAGTGCCTTCGGGTCCAGAAAGTCAGGACCCTTTCAATCGGTAAGGTTAATCCGACAGGATATTCAACATGCAGAAAATCTAATTGTGCGGCGCACAATGATGTTGCAATGCACAATTATCGGTGTTATATAGGGTTCATGAATGAAACAAAGGGGTCGCAGAGATCCCGCGACAAGAGGAAATGCGCCATGAACACCAAGGATATCTTCTCTTTCTCCTCCTTCGATCCCTCGAAGATGCAGGAAAGCTTCCGTGACTTCGCCGAAAAGGGTGCTGCTCAGTCGAAGGAAGCCTATGCCAAGATGAAGTCTGCAACCGAAGAAGCCACCAAGACCGTGGAAGCAACCGTTCAGACCGCCCAGGCTGGCACCGTCGAACTCGGCCTCAAGGCCATCGACGCCATGCGCACCAATGCCGATCTCTCGCTCTCCCACATGGAAGCGCTTCTCGGCGTGAAGTCCATGGCCGAACTGGTCGAACTGCAGACTGCCTTCATCCGCAAGCAGGCTGAAGTGACGATCGAACAGGCCAAGGCCATCCAGGAAACTGCCAAGAAGGTTGCCGAAACCGTGACCAAGCCGGGCAAGGAAGCTGCCGAAAAGGTCATGTCTTCGCTGAAGGTCGCCTGATTTTTCAGGTCACAGACAAGATCCTCCCAAGGATAAGGGGCTGGGCGTCGCGCCCGGCCCTTTGCATGAGGCACGATCCATTTTGCGGTTGCGCAGAAAAGGGCTTGAAAATTTTCCCGGCTCCTCGTATGTGAGCCCCCACGACGTCTTCGACGCTCCGTGTGCGGTTGTAGCTCAGTTGGTTAGAGCGCAGGTTTGTGGCACCTGAGGTCAGTGGTTCAACTCCACTCAACCGTACCACTCTCTCCCAAAAATTCATCACGATATGATCGGTGGGCGTCCGCGTCTCCGGACGTACTGCGTTTAGCGCGATCGATAAAATGCCAGCAATCCCATTAACCCGAATGAAAGTGTCTCGGGATTTGGCGGTTTCCCGGCATGCAGTTTGATGCTCAGATAGGCCTTCTTCAACGGAGGTACCATGGAGCGTCGACACGAGCTGCGTTCGCCCTGCGATATGAGCGCCTTGCTGCTGATGTTCGGCTGTCATTTCCAGACGTCAATTGCCGACTGGAGCCGCACGGGCCTCAGACTGACATTGGGCGATGGCCTGCAGCTGGCACAATCGGAAGCCTTCATCCTTCACGGCAGCCGCTTCGGCGTCCTGCATGGCGAAGTGATCTGGTCTCACTCAGGCGAAATCGGCGCCCGGATCAAGAATCCGAAATCAGCCGCGATCACCTGCTGCCTCAACAGCGAGATCAGGACGATCATGCCTGCATGACGGTCGATGATTTGTTGTCGCCACTCATCTCGACGAGAGTGGAGAGGACCGCTTGCTGGTACGCCAGGATCTCGACCCGGACCCGATCATCGGGGCAGCCGAGGGCCTTTAGCTCGGAGGCCAGCGATCGGCATCGCGATATCCAGTAATGGTCCGCGCTGGGGCCGTGCAGTCGGTCCAGTGCGATGGCGGCCTGAAGCACCAGATCCTTGCGATGCGTCAGTGGAAAGACATTAAGCGAACACGGCTTTTGGGCGTAGAGGTCTGCCTGCAAAGTGAGCTCCATCGGTGCAAGGTTTATGCGTCATGCATTGCGACTGCGACACGGTGGGCAACATCAACTTGTGAATTAGAACTTAATAAACATCAAATTTAATTGTCAACTTCGGTTGACAACTATCCCCAGAGATTCAATCAGACGCCGAACTTTACCGGGTCAGGGATTGCAGAGCGGGCAATAGGCCGGGTCCGCTACGCTTCCCGGGGATCGCTCGCGCTTCTCTTCGCGGTCGCAGGAAACGCAGGCATAAACATCATGTCGTGGCAGGGAGGTCGGGCTCCCACAGAGGCTGCAGGGCAGGCCGCGCTCAGTTCGAACCTGTCCCCAGCCGGGGTGCCTGCAATGCGGGCAAGGGGTGGAAAGGCGTGCGACGAGCTGCCTGCCAAGCTTGCCGATCACCTCCATGCGGCGCGGGTTCATGAAGGCGCGCATGTCCGTTTCGATATGCGCCTTGCGTTCCGCCGACCGCTCCACCGCCACCGAGATCGCGGCTTCCAGGTCGCTTCGAGCAAGGATGCCCTTCGCCACCGGCTCGTTCAGCCGGCCGGCAGGCGCGACGATAACCCCTTGTGCTGGAAAGCCGATGCGCTCGAGAAAATCGCCAGCCTCCGCAACCGATGACGCCTGGCAGTGAGCGAAGACGGGTTCTTCATCGATAACGATCTCGACGATCTCAAATCCCTGTTCGCGATCGACGAAAAGCAGCATTTCCCGACCGGCTGCGATGAAAGGAACGGTCGGGTGAGGGCCGTAGGACCCCTCGCTGGCAAGAGCGGCAGGAAGCCCGGTCGCCTCCATCGCGGCCTCTGCCTTGGCCCTTGCGGCGTCCAGCATCGTGCCGGCCCTGGGGCGATCGCGGGTGAAGGTGCCAAATTGGTCGGTATCGAACCCAACAGGCAGGACAAGCTCCAGGCCCAGAGCGGCAAAAGCTGGTGTAAGAACCTGCTCCTTGCCATGCATGGTCGCCATCGCCACCCGCTGTGGCAGGACGACCTCTGACCTTTTGCTGTTATCCTGCATCTCTGATCCCAAAGCGGCTGCGCATTGCCCTGATGCCGCAGCAAAGCCAGTTTGAAAAATTCATTGTTCGGACAGAACCGTTCCATTTTCTGAAACAGTCGCCGAAACGAGGAACCCCGCCATGCTGGCATGACGGGGTTCGCAATACTTCTATCTTCGAGACCGTCAGACGCGCGTCACTTCCTTCACCCAGCCATGGGTGTCGGCGACCGAGCCGCGCTGGATGCCGGTCAGCAGGTGGCGCAACTTTTCGGTCTCGAACCCGGTGCCGGCATTGCCGATGACGAATTCGCCGCCCGGATGGCGCACCGTACCGATGGCGGCAACGACGGCAGCCGTGCCGCAGGCAAAGGCCTCGCGCAGCTTGCCGCTGCGGGCATCCGCCATCCATTCATCGAACGAGTACGGGCGCTCGATGACCTTGAGACCGTTTTCATTGGCAAGCTTGATGATCGAGTTGCGGGTAATGCCCGGCAGGATCGTGCCCGAAAGCGGTGGTGTGACGACCGTATTGTCGTCCATGACGAAGAAGACGTTCATGCCGCCAAGTTCTTCGATCCACTTGTGCTCGGCCGCATCGAGGAAGACGACCTGATCGCAGCCACGGCTTGCGGCTTCCTTCTGGGCGAGAAGGCTGGCCGCATAGTTGCCGCCGCACTTGGCAGCGCCCGTGCCGCCGGGGGCTGCGCGCGTGTAGTGCTCGCTGACCCAGAGCGTTACCGGCTTGCTGCCGCCCTTGAAATAGGGACCGACAGGCGAGGCGATGACGCAGAACACGTATTCGCGCGACGGACGAACGCCGAGGAAGGCTTCGCTGGCAAACATGAAGGGGCGCAGATAGAGGCTGCCTTCGCCTTCCGGAACCCACTTGGCGTCGATCTTGACCAGTTCCTCAACAGCTTTCAGGAAAAGCTCTTCCGGCACTTCCGGCATCGTCATGCGCTCCGCCGACTTGTTGAAGCGGCGGGCGTTTTCTTCCGGGCGGAAGAGCGTGATGCGGCCGTCGGCCCCCTTATAGGCCTTCATGCCCTCGAAGATTTCCTGGGCATAGTGCAGGACGCTCGCAGCCGGATCGACCTGGAAAGGCTTGCGGGCCGAAACCTCCGGGCTGTGCCAGCCCTTGTCGACATGCCAGTGCACCACCGCCATGTGGTCGGTGAACAGCGTTCCGAAGCCCAGGTTTTCGAAGGCCTTCAGCCGCTCGGCTTCCGGCATGGGCGAGGCATTCGGAACGATCTGGAAGTCGAGGAGTGCGGGATTCGTGGTCATGGAGAGCCTATGCCTGAACTGTTCACGGTTGCGCGGGCCGCGCCGCTGGGTGCGGTCGCGACCGGTGCCGTCGTTTGTGCGGTTTGATCCGGATTTGTCAACAGAAACCATGCTATCGCGATGCAGCAAAACGCCTGTATCGCAGGGCCGGCAGCTGTTTTATGCCGCCAAGAGCTGAAACAGGAACCAGAAGCCGGCCAGCGAAATGGCAGCACCCATCGCCTGCACCAGCCGCCCGCCGCCGATCGGCTTCAGCGCCGCACCGATCGCAATGCCGATCACATGGATGACACCGGTCGATACGACGAAGCCGACAGTAAACGCCGCCGGGTCGCTGGCGCGCGGTGCCAGCACGCCGTGAGGATAGCCGTGCATCAGGGCGAAGGCGGCAATCAGCACCAGCGCCACCCATTCCGGCGCCCGCCAGGCGGCGGCGATTGCAGCGCCAAGCACGATGACGGAGAACGCGATCCCGTATTCGATCGGCTGATCCGGCAGGACGCCAGTCATGCCGATGATCCCGCCCACGCACATGATCATCGGGAAGGTGGCCGGAAGCGTCCAGACCGAGCGCCCACCCATTTGCGCGCCCCAGAGACCGACCGCCAGCATGGCGAGCAGATGGTCGAAACCGGCGAGCGGATGGCCGAAGCCCGACCCGAAGCCGCCGAGCGGCCCGTCCATGACATGAGCATGAGCTGGAGGACCGATCAGCGTGGCGAGGGCAAGGACTGCCAAGGCGACGGGAAGTCTGCGCGTTTTCGTTGCCGGTAGCGTAAAAGTCATCTGAGTTCTCTGCGTCGCAATCGGAATGGGATGCCACAAGCTCCCACCTTCGATCCCGGTTTAATCCCGATCAGGTCAGCCAGCAACGCCGGCATTCCTAACAATTATTGGCCCTAGATTTGCGTTTAAGCAACTCTGGATAGATTCGGATTGACTATGGTTGCAAAATCACTCGTCAGTAGAGTGAGTTCGGGTTTGCTTCAGGACCGGGGTTCTCGGCATCCGCTGCGATCAAACTTTAAGGGGATTCGGATGAGCGGCCTATCTGACACACCTTCGATACCCGGGTGGCCATCTTTGACGCCAGGCGACACAGCTGTGGAACCCAGCCCATATCCTGGCTCGATAAGCGACTTCGACGCTGCCATCAGTCACTACGAGGTCCTCTATCAGGACGCGCGTCACCAGATAATCCGGAACACGGATGCCAATAGGATCGAGACCAAGCGGCGTCGGGAAACGATCCGCTATATTGCGCGGCAAAACAAGTTGATTGCCGAAAGGTCCCGCAAAGGTCTGGTGATCCCGGACGAGATTCACGCCAACATTGCAAGTGCAAGGGAGGAAATCAAAGAGGCTGATGAGGTTCTGAGCCTTCTACCGAAGCACAGGGAACCCTGGGGCGTCGAGCGGTCCAAACGGCGACAACTTGTTTCAGACCTTCGTATTGAGCGTGCGAAGGGGATTGGCAAAGACGGCAAAGTCCGCAAATGCGGATCAAAAAACCAAGATGGATCACCGTGCCAGAACGAAAAGCACTATCGGAAAGGAAGTGGGTGGGGTCCCTGCCTGACGACGGGCCATTGAGGTATCAACCGCATATTCGCTTCAAGCGAAAATCGCCCGGTCCTTTTCCACCGCATCCTGCAGGAACTGCACCACCGCTCGCACCCGCACCAGTTCGCGTGCGCTTTCATGGAAGGTCGTCCAGTAGGCCCGCCGGATCGTGATCTCGGGGAGCACGCGAACCAGACTTTTGTGCTGGCGCGCGATGTAGCTGTGCAGGATGCCGATGCCGGCACCCGCCAGAACAGCTTCCGTCTGGCCAATCGCCGAGGAGATCTCGAAGCCGGCATTCCAGTCTCGCATGACTTCGCCGGTGAAATTCAGCGATGGCGTAAAGATCAGGTCCTCGACATAGCCGATCCGCCGATGGGCCTTGAGATCCTCCGGTGATGCCGGCAGCCCGTTCGTCTCGATATACCCCTTCGACGCATAAAGCCCGAGCGTGTAATCGACGAGCTTAGACGAGACGAGCCGACCTTGATCTGGGCGCTCCAGGGTCACGGCAATATCCGCCTCGCGCTGCGACAGTGAAAACGATCGTGGGACCGGCACCAGCTGGATCTTCAGTTCCGGATGCCGCTCGATGAGCGCGCCAAGTCTCGAGGCCAGGAAGAACACCCCGAAACCATCGGGCGCGCCGATGCGCACCGTGCCCGCCACCTGCGTATCCGTGCGCCCGAGGCGTGCCTGCACCTCCAGCATTTCGGTTTCCATCCGCTCGGCAGAGGCGAGAAACGCCTCGCCCTCGGCGGTCAGTTCGCAGCCATTGGTGCGGCGGATGAAGAGCCGCGTCTTCAGGGCTGACTCCAGGGCTGTCAGCCTTCGGGACAAGGTGGCATGGTTGAGCCCCAGCCGCCGGGAGGCCGCCAGAATCTGGCCTGTTCGGGCCACGGCAAGAAAGATGCGAACGTCATCCCAGTTCATGGCACATGCCTCTGAACTCTGAATGCGCGTTACCCCCCTCTGGCCTGCCGGCCCTCTCCCCCTCAAGGGGGGAGATCGGCGCGACGTAGAAGTCTGCCCCGCCTCGAGCATTGCGGCGAGGCCGTGCAGGGCTGAAGGCCGACTTGATCAGATTTCGAAGGCTGAAACAGGGCGTGAGGCCAACGCAATCCGATCTCCCCCCTTGCGGGGGAGATGCCCGGCAGGGCAGAGGGGGGTACCACACCTCACATCGTTGCAAGTCATCACCAGAACATCAATCTATGCACAACAGATGCGTAAATCATCGCGTTGATTTGTGCAAATCAAAGCGCATACTGCCTCCACAACAATCCAGGAGGAAACCCATGTACCAGGTTGGTCATTTCATCGGCGGCAAGCATGTCGCCGGCACGTCGGGCCGCAAGCAGGCCATCTTCAATCCGGCCACTGGCGAAGTGCAGGGCGAAGTCTCGCTCGCCAGCGCCGAGGAACTGAACGCCGCCGTCGAGAACGCGAAGGCTGCCCAGGCCAAGTGGGCGGCCACCAATCCGCAGCGCCGCGCTCGCGTCTTCATGAAGTTCGTTCAGCTCTTGAACGACAACATGGACAGCCTCGCCGAGACGCTCTCGCGCGAACACGGCAAGACCATCGAAGACGCGAAGGGCGATATCGTCCGTGGTCTGGAAGTCTGCGAATTCGTCATCGGCATCCCGCATCTGTCGAAGAGCGAGTTCACCGAAGGTGCAGGCCCGAACATCGACATGTATTCGATCCGCCAGCCGGTCGGCATCGGTGCGGGCATCACGCCGTTCAACTTCCCGGCCATGATCCCGATGTGGATGTTTGCCCCCGCAATCGCCTGCGGCAACGCCTTCATCCTGAAGCCGTCCGAGCGTGACCCGTCCGTTCCGATCCGTCTGGCCGAACTGATGATCGAGGCAGGTCTGCCTGCCGGCATCCTCAACGTCGTCAACGGCGACAAGTCTGCCGTCGATGGCATCCTGACCCATCCGGACATTTCGGCCGTTTCCTTCGTCGGCTCGACCCCGATTGCCCGTTACGTCTATGGAACGGCCGCGTCGAACGGTAAGCGCGCCCAGTGCTTCGGCGGTGCCAAGAACCACATGATCATCATGCCGGACGCCGATCTCGACCAGGCCGCCCAGGCGCTGATGGGCGCCGGATACGGCTCTGCCGGCGAGCGCTGCATGGCGATCTCGGTAGCCGTTCCGGTCGGCGAGGAAACCGCCAACCGTCTGATCGAAAAGCTGACCCCGATGGTCGAAAGCCTGCGCATCGGCCCATACACCGATGACAAGGCCGACATGGGCCCCGTCGTCACCAAGGAAGCCCAGGCCCGTATCAAGTCGCTGATCGACAGTGGCGTTGCAGCCGGTGCCAAGCTCGTGGTCGATGGCCGCGACTTCAAGCTCCAGGGCTATGAGAACGGCTATTTCGTCGGCGGCTGCCTCTTCGACCACGTCACGCCGGATATGGACATCTACAAGACCGAAATCTTCGGCCCGGTCCTCTCGGTCGTGCGCGCCAAGACCTATGAGGAAGCCCTCGAGCTGCCGATGAAGCATGAATATGGCAATGGCGTTGCGATCTACACCCGCGACGGTGATGCCGCCCGTGACTTCGCAAGCCGCATCAACATCGGCATGGTCGGCATCAACGTGCCGATCCCGGTTCCGCTCGCCTACCACTCCTTCGGCGGCTGGAAGGCCTCGTCCTTCGGCGACCTCAACCAGCATGGCACGGACTCGATCAAGTTCTGGACGCGCACCAAGACGGTCACCAGCCGTTGGCCGTCCGGCATCAAGGACGGTGCCGAGTTCGTCATGCCGACGATGAAGTGATGCCGGACGATTTCCTGTTTCGACGTCCTCGCGGCACTTCGTTTGCTGCGGGCGTCGGGCGGGCACCAAGGACGGCGCTGAGTTCGTCATGCCGACGATGAAGTAAGCGAACCAGCAGTTCGATCACTTTCGCGCCACCCCCTCGAAAGACGGGGTGGCGTTCTCTTGTCAGCCAGAACCCGGATGCTAGCTTCTCCGCCGGGGAGGGCTGAAGATGCCGAAAAAGAAACTGCATACCGGTGGCTGCCTTTGCGGGGCGATCCGTTTCGAGGCCGATGCACCGGCCGCCAAGCCACACACCTGTTCCTGCAAGATGTGCCAGCGCCATACGGGAAGCCTCACAGCAACCTGGGTCGAGTTCCCGCGCGAAGCCGTTCGCTGGATCGGACCCGGCGGTATTCCGGCCACCTGGCGCTCCTCGGACTTCTCCTCGCGCGCCTTCTGTCCGACCTGCGGCTCCTCGCTCGGCGCAATCGATGATCAGCCGACCGTGGCTCTCCTGCTCGGCGCCTTCGATCGCACCAGTGCTGCCGACCTCAAGCCCACCTATCATTCCTATAAGGGCGGACGGCCGAAATGGTGGTGCATCGAGATCCGCGAGGCCTGATGCTCTGTTCCAGAGTGTCCAAGCGCACTTGAGTGCATGACGCTCTCGTGATCAATGTCAGTTGTGACGCGGGGGATAGCGTCACGCGATGTGATTTCATGAGGGACATTTTTCATGCAACAGTCAGTTTTCGGCCGGGTGGACGCTTTGCGTCGCGGTGAGTTCCGCGGCAGCGCCGGCGAGTATTTCGGCATCTGGATCGTCAACATTCTGCTGACCATCGTAACGCTCGGCATCTATTCCGCCTGGGCCAAGGTCCGCCGCAACCGCTATTTCTACGGCAACTCCTTCGTCGACGGTCACTCCTTTGACTACCACGCCAAGGGCCTGCAGATCTTCATCGGTCGTGCGATCGTCTTCGGCTACATCATCGCCTACAACGTGCTTCTGACCTTCAGCCCGATTGCGGGCGGCATTCTGGCGCTGCTGATGCTGTTCCTGCTCCCATGGATCGTCATGCGCAGCCTGCGCTTCAACGCCCGTGTCACGAGCTACCGCAATATCCGCTTCGATTTCGTCGGCAAGACAGGCGGCGCCTTCTTTGCCATCATCGTCGGCGGCCTCGTCTCCTTCTTCTCGCTCGGCATCCTGGCGCCCTTCGCCAGCCGCTGGCTCTATCGCTATATCTTCAACAACCTGCGTTACGGCGACCGTGCCTTCGCGACCGATCCGAAGATCGGTGCGCTCTATCGGGTCTGGCTACCAGCCTTCCTGCTCATGCTTGTTGGCGCTGCCGTCGGTGGCGTGCTCGGTGTCCTCGCCTACTACAGCGCGGTTCATGGTGCCGATACGGCCGCAGATCCGGAACTGAATCTCATTCTCGGTGTCTACGGCGCACTTATCCCCGCGCTCCTGCTGTGGGGTGTTGCAGCGATTTTCTATCGCATCGGCGTTCGCAACGTGGTGATGAACGCTGCTCGCTTCGATGGGCGTCACAGCCTGTTCTCGGACCTCGGTCGTCTGCGTTACTTCTGGATCGTCATCTCCAACCTGGTTGTCACCATCCTGACGCTCAGCCTGATGCGGCCCTGGGCGGCGGTCCGTGAGCACCGCTATGTGATCGAGCACTCCGGCATCATGGTCGATGGCGAGCTCGACGATGTGATATCCTCGATGCAGGCATCGGGTTCGGCATTGACGGCCGAATATCTTGATCTCGAAGGGTTCGACTTTGGCTTCTGACGACAAGCGCATCGCCTCCGGTCGCTGGCATCCAACCGGCTCCAGCCGGGCGGAGCCGGCGCTCCTCCTGGGCGAGGGCAAGACCCTCTATGTCAGGCTGGATGCCGGTGGCGATCCGGTTTCCCTTGGCGATCTGGCGCGGGTCGAGGTTTCCGACCGCGTCGGCCGCGTCCCGCGCCGCATCACCTTCGCCGATGGCTCGCTCTTCGAAACCGAAGACAACGATGCCGTTGATGCCTGGCTGAAGCGGCATGGCAAGCGCGGTTTCGTCCACGAACTGGAGCGTTTCCATCCACGCCTGCTCGCCGTCGTCCTGGCGGTCTTCCTGTTTGCCGGGCTGATTTATCGCTACGCCGTGCCCGCCCTCGTGGAAGTCGCGGTGCTGGTAACGCCTCCGGCGGTCACCCAATGGATGGCCAGCGGCACGCTTCTGTCGCTCGACAAGGCCGTGTTCAGCGAGAGCAGATTGCCGGAAGCCCGCCAGACGGAAATCCGGGCCGCCTTCAATCAGGTTGCAGCATTCTCGGCGCGTGGTGTCTCCGGCTATAATCTCAACTTCCGCCACGGCGGCGTCATCGGCCCCAATGCCTTCGCGCTGCCGGATGGCACGCTCGTCATCACCGACGAGCTCATCGAACTGGCCGAGGGCGACATGGACATGATCGTCGGTGTTCTCGCCCACGAGATCGGCCATGTGGAGGAAGAGCATTCGCTGCGGCAGCTTTATCGCGCCGCCGGCATGGCCGGCCTGATCATGCTGATCGCCGGTGACGTCGGCGCTGCCGGTGAAGACATCCTCACCAATGGGGCAGCACTCATGTCGCTCTCCCATTCACGCGACGCGGAAAACGAGGCGGACCGTATCTCGGTCGAGCTGATGGCAAAAGCCGGACGCGACCCTCGTGCCATCGGTCGCTTCTTCGCGCGGCTGGAGGAGAAACTCGGCCTGGACGGCGACTCGTCCTTCCTCTCCACCCATCCTGGGACCGCCGAACGGCGCCAGGCGATCGATGATCACGCAAGGGCGATCGGAGCGGGGGGAAGCTGAGGGCTTGGAGCTCCGTTTTCTCCGCAGTCCGATAGAAATGCAAATAACAAGAAGGGGCGGTCCAAGACCGCCCCTTCTGCATTGATGACCAGTATCGCCTGCGCTTACTGCGTCGGGCCTTCGTTCAGGCCAACCTTGTCGACCAGCTCGGAAGCTGTCTTGCGGTTTGCAGCGATTTCGGCGAGCGGCAGCGGGTCAGCCTTGATCGGGCCGAAGCCGGCCACGATCTCGGAAACCTTGGCGTTCGGGCCGACCGGATATTCGAAGACCTGCTCGGCATAGATGGTCTGGGCTTCGTCAGAAGCCAGGAATTCCATCAGCTTGACGGCATTGTCCTTGTTCGGGGCGTTCTTGGTCAGCGCCATGCCCGAGATGTTGACATGCGTGCCGCGATCAGCCGCGTTCGGGAAGAGCACCTTGACGGAAGCCGCCCAGTCCTTCTCTTCCGGCTCCTTCTCGTTGGTCTTCATCAGGCCGAGATAATAGGTGTTGGCAAGACCCAGATCGCATTCGCCGGCATGGATGGCCTTGGCCTGGGCGCGGTCATTGCCGTCGGGCTTCTTGACGAGGTTCTGCTTCAGGCCGGCGAGCCACTTCTCGGTGTATTCGGCACCGTGATGGGCGACCATCGAGGCGAAGAGGCCGATATTGTAGGCGTGCTGGCCGTCACGCATGCAGATACGGCCCTTCCACTTGGGATCAGCAAGTTCTTCATAGGTGATGCTGTCTTCGGAGACGCGGTCCTTCGACGCGTAGAGAACGCGGCCGCGGGTCGTCAGGCCGAACCAGTTGCCCTCGGGATCACGATACTGAGCGGGGATCTGCTTGTTGATGTCTTCGTCGTTCAGAGACTGCGTCACACCGCCGTCCTTGGCTTCGGTCAGGCGGGCGATGTCGACGGTCAGTATAACGTCGGCCGGGGAGTTTGCACCTTCGGCGGTAATACGCTCAACCAGGCCCTTGTCGAGGAAGAGTACGTTGGTCTTGATGCCGGTTTCCTTGGTGAATGCGTCCATCAGCGGCTGGATCAGCTCCGGCTGGCGATAGGAATAGATATTGACTTCGCCTTCGGCCATGGCAGCGCCGGCCGAAAGGGCCAGTACGGATGCGGTGCCGAGCGCGAGTGTGCGGATGGATGTCATGTTTTAGCCTCCCTTTGGCGGATTGTTGAGGCGCATATTCATGAATTCATATAAGCTGTCAATTGCAGTCGACTTTAATCACGGACACGTGAGTCGAGAACTTGAGTATTTTGGAATTGTTCAAAACTGCAAAAGGCGCTATATAAGCGTCAACAAAACAGAGGAATCGTGCATGCGTTTGACAAAGCAGACAAATTACGCCGTGCGCATGCTGATGTATTGCGCCGCCAACAGCGATCAACTGAGCCGCATCCCCGAAATCGCCAAGGCCTATGGCGTATCCGAACTCTTCCTTTTCAAGATCCTGCAGCCTCTGAACAAGGCAGGTCTGGTCGAGACCGTCCGTGGCCGCAACGGTGGTGTGCGTCTTGGACGTGCGGCCGACAAGATCACGCTTTTCGATGTCGTGAAGGTCACGGAAGACAGCTTCGCCATGGCGGAATGCTTCGAGGACGATGGTGATGTCGAATGCCCGCTGATCGACAGCTGCGGTCTGAACTCCGCCCTGCGCAAGGCATTGAACGCCTTCTTCGACGTGCTCTCGGAATACACCATCGATGACCTCGTCAAGACACGTCCGCAGATCAACTTCCTGCTGGGTATCGATGAGCTTCAGCCACGTCGTGTAGCGTCTGCTCCGGCGGCGTGAAAATCGACCGTGCGCGATGAAAAAGGAACCCGCCGAAAGGCGGGTTTTTTCGTTGCAGGATGAGGGCCTTGCCCCCCGTCTTGCTAACTTCGGCTACTCTGCTACGCTTACGTTCACGGCAGTTTAAATCTGCTTAATTAAGGCGTTACGAAAATGGACGCCGAAGTGCAGGTCTCTGGGGGGAGAGCATGTACGATTTTGTCATCATTGGCGGCGGATCGGCCGGTTCGGTTCTGGCCGCAAGGTTGAGCGAGGACCCGTCCGTCACTGTCTGCCTTCTGGAAGCCGGCGGACGGGGCGACAGCGTTTTCGCACGCGTGCCGATGGCCGCTGCGGCCGTGGTGCCGGGTCATGTGAAAAGCGGCAACTGGCGCTTCGAGACCGTGCCCCAGGCAGGTCTCAACGGTCGCCGTGGCTACCAGCCGCGTGGTCGCGGCCTTGGCGGATCCAGCCTCATCAACGCCATGCTCTATGTCCGTGGTCACGCGAAGGACTACGACGAATGGGCCGAGCTGGGCTGTGACGGCTGGTCCTGGAACGATGTCCTGACCTGGTTCAGGAAATCGGAGGACAATATCCGTGGGGCAGATGATCTGCATGGCCGTGGCGGCCCTCTCCAGGTCTGCGACCAGAACTGGATACGCCCCATCAACCAGGCCTTCCTGAAGGCCTGCGAACAGAAGGGCCATCGCCAGAACGACGATTTCAACGGCCCGCAGCAGGAAGGGGCAGGCGTCTACCAGGCCACCCAGTTCTGGAACGGGCCGAAGCGCGGCGAGCGCTGCTCGGCTGCTGCCGCTTATCTCCACGACGTGATGGCCCGCCGTAATCTGACCGTGATCACGGATGCCTATGTCACGCGCATTGTGGTCGAGCGGGGCAGGGCGGTCGGCGTAGCCTATCGCTTAGGCAAGGAAGAGCGCATCGTCCGAGCAAGTCGCGAGGTGATACTCTCGGCGGGCGCCTTGCAATCGCCGCAGATTCTGATGCTCTCCGGCATCGGCCCTGCCGATCATCTGACCTCTCTCGGCATTCCCGTGGTTCTGGACCGCGCTGAAGTCGGCTCCAATCTTCAGGACCACCTCGACTACACCATGATCTTCCGCTCGCCCGATACGGACATGTTCGGACTGGGCATCACGGCAACACGCGATATCTTGCGCGCCGCAAACGAATGGCGCACCGAGCGCATGGGCCACTTGAGGTCCACCTGTGCGGAATCGGGCGCCTTCCTCAAGACGGATCCCTCCCTCGATCGCCCGGATATCCAGCTGCATTTCCTCGTCGCCATGGTCGATGACCACGTGCGCAAGATGCATTGGGGCCACGGTTATTCCGGCCATGTCTGCGTGCTGCGTCCGCATTCCCGCGGGACGGTTCGTCTGGCAAGCGCCAACCCTTCGGTATCCCCGCTGATCGATCCCGCCTTCCTCTCCGACCCGCGCGACATGGAGACCTTGCGCAAGGGGGCCCGGATGATGGCCGAGATCATGGGCGCCCCCGCCCTCAACAAGTATCGCGGTGCGGAACTCTATCCGTCCGGTCAGTCCGATGCGGAACTGGATGCCGCAATCCGCGCCCGCGCCGATACCATCTACCATCCCGTTGGTACCTGCCGCATGGGCTCTGACGAGGGCGCGGTCGTGGACCCTGCCTTGAGGCTCAAAGGCATCGAGGGCCTGCGCGTCGTCGACGCTTCCGTCATGCCGCGCCTGATCGGTGGTAACACCAACGCCCCCGTCATCATGATGGCCGAGAAGATCGCGGCATCCATCCGGGGAGAACTGCGGCCAGCGAAGGAGCGCGGTGCCGCCCGTGATCAGGCGAGCAGGAGCGGATTGCATTTCGCCTGAACCTTCCTATTGTCGCGGCCCTTGGTTGAGGGTTGAGGAAGAGGAAGATCATGCCGCACGAGAATGAGCCATTCGCCGCCCGAGCGGTGATTGTCATGGGCGTCAGCGGTTGCGGCAAGTCCTCGGTCGGAGAGGCGCTCGCATCGCGCCTCGGGCTCCCCTTCGTCGAAGGCGATGTGCTCCATCCCGAAAGCAATGTCGCGAAGATGGCCGCCGGAACGCCGCTGGCCGACGAGGATCGCTGGCCCTGGCTGACGGTGATCGGCGAGCGGATGGCATATGCCCTGGCACGCGGCGAGGGGATCGTCGTCTCGTGCTCTGCGCTGAAGAAGATCTACCGCGACCACCTGCGCACCGCGACCGACGGTCGTCTCTCGTTCGTCTATCTCGAAGGATCGCGAGACTTGCTCGGCCGCCGGATGGGCGCCCGCACCGCCCATTTCATGCCGCTGGCGTTGCTCGACAGCCAGCTTGCCACACTCGAAGTGCCGACCGGTGAACCGGCTGTGGTCACGGTGTCCATCGATCAGCCGGTCGAGGGCATCGTCGCCGACGCCCTCAAGGGTCTTGATCTTGATGCCTGAAGTCTAAGGCTCAGCCTCAGCCTCAGCCTTCGTAGCCCATCAGCGGGCCATAAAGCTCCGGACGACGGTCGCGGAACAGGCCCCAGCTGGCGCGCTGTCTTGCAATGCCGTCGAGGTCGAAGGTTGCGGTCAGCACCGTCTCCGTCTCCCGATCGGCGGTTGCTACCATCGCCCCCGTTTGATCGCAGATGAAGGACGAGCCGTAGAAGGTCAGCGACGTGCCCTTGCGCCCGTCTTCCTTGCCGATCCGGTTGGAGGCGATGACGGGCATGACATTGGCCGCAGCATGACCCTGCATGACGCGCTGCCAGTGGCCGGAACTGTCGAGGCTCGCATCCTGTGGCTCCGAGCCGATCGCGGTCGGATAGAACAAGAGTTCCGCCCCCTGCAGCGCCATGGCGCGGGCTGCTTCCGGGAACCACTGGTCCCAGCAGATGCCGACGCCGATCGTTGCGTGCCGGGTTTCCCACACTTCGAAGCCCGTGTCGCCTGGCGAGAAGTAGAACTTCTCGGTATAACCCGGACCATCCGGAATATGGCTCTTGCGATAGATGCCGAGCACGTCGCCGGTGGCATCGACGATCGCGACGCTGTTGAAGAAGGTCTGTCCCGCCTTCTCGAAGAAGCTGACGGGAATGACGACGTTGAGCTCCTCGGCGAGTGCTGCGAAGTGATCGATCAACGCATTGTCATGCGCAGGCTTGGCGAGATCGAAGAACTCCGCGATCTGGTCCTGGCAGAAGTAGGGGGCTTCGAACAGCTCCTGGATCAGGACAATCTGTGCACCCTTGGATGCTGCCTCGCGCACGAGCTTTTCGGCCCGGGCGATGTTGGAGGCCAGATCCCATGAGCAGGCCATCTGCGCGGCGGCGACGGTGACGGTGCGGGTCATCTCTTCTCTCCTTATACGCCGAGACGGTCACGCAGACCGTAATACCAGGCACCGAGCGCAGTAAACGGCACGCGGAACATCCGTCCACCTGGGAATGGATAGGCCTGTAGCGACGACCAGACGTCGAAGCGGCTCATCTGGCCATGCACGGCCTCGCCCAGGATCTTGCCGAGCAGATGCGTCGTGGTCACGCCATGACCGCTGTCGCCATGCGAGAAGTAGACGGTGTCCGACAGCTTGCCCATATGCGGAATGCGCGTCAGCGTCAGCGCGAAATTGCCGCTCCAGGCAAAGTCGATCTTCACGTCCTTCAGCTGCGGGAAGGTTTTCAGCATGTTCGGACGAATGACGCCCGTCAGGTTCTTCGGATCCTGGCCGCCATAACCGATGCCGCCGCCATAGAGCAGGCGGTTGTCGGCCGTGCGGCGGTAGTAGTCGAGTACGTAATTGGCATCCTCGACGCAGTAGTTGGACGGCAGCAGTTCCTCGATCAGCTTGGCATCCAGCACCTCGGTCGCCATCACCTGGCTGGAAACCGGCATCATCTTCTCGGTCACCTTCGGCGCGATACCGGCCATGTAGGCATTGCCGCAGACGAGGATATGCTTGGCCCTGACGATCCCGCCTTCGGTGCAGACGAAAGGCTGCGGACCGGTGTCGAGATGCACGACCTTGGAGTTCTCAAAAATCTTCGCGCCAAGGCTTTCAGCCGCTGCGGCTTCGCCGAGCACCAGATCGAGCGGGTGGATATGGCCGCCATGGCGGTCGATCATGCCGCCGACATAACGGTCGGTCTTCGCATACTTCGCAACCTCGGCCTTGGAGACCATCTCCAGTCCGTCATGGCCATGCTTCATCCAGTGTTCCCGGACGCCGGCCATTTCCTTGACCTGCTTGTCGGTGAAAGCTGCGAAGAAACCGCCATCGACGAGATCGCATTCGATCCCATACCTTGCCACGCGCTCGCGGATGATGCGGCCACCCTCCAGCGACATCTCGCCGAGCTTGTCGGCCTTGTCCTGGCCGTAGCGCCGGGCAATTGTTTCGAGGTCACGGCTATAGCCGTTGACGATCTGTCCGCCATTGCGCCCGGACGCGCCGAAGCCGATGCGATCGGCTTCCAGCACGATGACGGCATAGCCCTTTTCGGAAAGCTCGAGTGCCGCCGAAATGCCGGTAAAGCCAGCGCCGATGATGCAGATGTCGGCGGTGTGCTGGCCGTCGAGCTTCGGGCGCACGCGCTTGTCGCGGGCAGAGGCTGCATAGTAGGAGGCCGCATGGCCGGGGTTTGGTCCGATCGACTTGGTCATGGCGTCACCTCACACGGTCCGGATATAGGCGTCGTATTCGACGTCGGTCACACGCAGCGAAAACTCCGAGAGTTCCTGCTGCTTGCAGGCGGTATAAAGGCTTCGATACTTCGGCCCGAGCGCCGCATAGGCGAAGCTCGATTTGGCAAAGCGTTGCAGCGCATAGTCCCAGTTGGTCGGCAAAGGCTCGTGGCTGATGGCATGGTCATCGCCGGAGATCGCACCACCCGGCGAAAGCTTCTCCTTCATGCCTGCGAGCGCCGCCGACAGGATCATCGCCAGAACCAGATAGGGATTGGTATCGGCACCGGCGACGCGGTGTTCGATGCGCGTTGCCGGCTTCGACGCGGTGATGACACGCACGGCCGCGGACCGGTTGTCGAAACCCCAGGAGGCGTAGGTGGGCGCATGTTCGGACGGGCGCAGGCGGCGATAGGAATTCTGGTGCGGCGCAAAGATGGCCATGCTCTCGCCCATGCTCTCCAGAAGACCGCCGACGGAATGGAAGAGCGATTCCGAAGGGCCGTCCTCGCCGACATAGATGTTGCGGCCGTTCTCGTCGAGCACGGAAAAATGCACATGCATGCCGCTGCCGGCCTGGGTGCCGTAGGGCTTGGCCATGAAGGTCGCGTCGAGATCGTTGGCGCGGGCGACACCCTTGACGATGCGCTTGAGGAGCACCGCATAGTCGGCAGCCGCCAGCGCATCCGGCACATGGTTGAGATTGATCTCATACTGCCCGGGCCCGTTTTCCCGCAGCGTCGTATCGGCTGGCACCTTTTGTGCGCGGGCAGCCGTCGAAATGCCGTGGAAGACCTCTTCGAAGTCCTGCAGTTCCGAGATCGACAGAACCTGCGTCTGGCCGGTATGCCAGCGCCCGTCTCGCGTGTTCGGCGGCCGGACCGGATCGAGCGCCGAGCGCACGGGATCGATCAGGTAGAATTCGAGTTCGGTGGCAACGACAGGCGTCAGCTTGGCAGCCTTGAAGCGTTCCAGCACATTTGCGAGCACCTGGCGCGGATCGGCATAGAAGCTCTCGCCTTCCTGCGTGTGCATCTGCAAGAGCACCTGCGCCGTCGGGCGCGACAACCAGGTCACGCGTGACAGCGTACCGGGAACCGGGAAGCAGATGCCATCCGGATCGCCAGTGCCCTCGGCGAGACCAGCGGCGTTGACGTCACGGCCCCAGACGTCGAGCGCATAAACCGAGCGCGGCATCGCCATGCCCTTGGTCAATACATCAATGGCCCGTTCGCGTGGGATCCACTTGCCGCGGGGCACGCCGTTCACGTCGATGACGAAAGCTTCAAGTACTTCAATATCGGGATTTGCCGCGAAGAATTCGCGTGCCTCTTCGGCCATGTCCATGGATCACCGTGTGGCTGATGTCGATCGGGTCGAAACGCGCAAGGGCGCGAACGGATGCTGGTCCGCTAACGATAGACGCTTTTCGCGTTATGGATCAAACACCGGCGCATGCCACTGTCCGTCTCTTGCTGATCCCCTCGACCGGTCGCGTTCTGGCGACGCATGCTTCAGCCCGGCTGTTTCCGACGGGAAACAATTTGATCAAATTATGCGAACTGAGTAGCACCTTGGCGCCAAAAAGGCTAGCCCCCTGCGAAGGGGGCCAGTGAAACGACTGTCATCAAGGGCGAAAACGCTCAGGCGCCCAGGCCCTGGTGTCGAGGAAGGGCCTCTCGCCATCCATCATTTCGGCGATAAGACGGCCGGTGACCGGACCCAGGGTGAGGCCATGGTGCGCATGGCCGAAGGCGAACCACATGCCCTCATGGCGCGGCGCCTTGCCGATGACCGGCATCATGTCGGGCGTGCAGGGGCGGGCGCCCATCCAGGGTTCGGCGTCCAGCCGTTCTGCCAGCGGGAAGATCTCGCGCGCCACCTTTTCGGCGCGTGCGAGCTGCACCGGCGATTTCGGCGCATCGCGATTGGCGAATTCCGCGCCCGTCGTCAGGCGAATGCCCTTTTCCATCGGGGCCAGGAAGTAGCCGCGCTCGGCATCCATGGTCCAGTTGTTGAGGACGGCATTGCCGGCAGGTGCGTAATGCATGTGATAGCCGCGCTTGACGCCGAGCAGGAAGCGATAACCGAACTTTCTTGTAATCTCCTCCGACCAGGGACCGAGCGCCAGCACCACATCGTCGCCCTCGACCAGGCCGTCATCGGTTTTCACGCGCCAGCCCTTGCCCGAGGCGCCGGTCTCCAGCGACATGGCATCGCCCTTGACGAAGCGCCCGCCGAGCGACTGGAAATAGGTGAGATAGGCTTGTGTCAGGCCATGCGGATTGGTCACCGACCACGGATCGTTCCACTTCAGACCACCGACGAAATCGCCCCTGATATGGGGCTCCTCCTTGGCCAGTTCCTCGCGGTTGAGCGCGCGGTAGCTGACGCCATATTCGCGCGCCAGTCGTTCAGCCTCCGCCAGCTCCGTGTCCCGCTTTCCGGTGGTGCGGAATATCTCCATCCAGCCGTCCTTGCGGATCAGATGGTCGGCTTTCGCCGCCTGGATCAGGTCCTGGTGCTCCGTGATCGAGTTCTCGATCAGCGGTGCATAGGCGCGTGCAATGGCCTGGTGGCGGCTCTTGTTCGAATGCCACCAGTAGCGCGACAGGAAGGGCACGAGCTTCAGGATGGCGCTCGCATGGTAGTGCGCGTCGATCCGGTTGTTGAAGCCGTAGCGGATCAGCAGGCTCAGGTCCTGCGGGAAGCCATAGGGCACAACGCCCTCGCGCTGGATCAGGCCTGCATTGCCGAAGGAGGTTTCCTCGCCGGCCCCCCGGCGATCCACCAGCACCACCGAACGCCCACGACGGGCGAGATGGATGGCTGTGGAAACGCCGATGATGCCGGCGCCGAGCACGAGGGTGACCTTGGACATGAGAGTTGAATTCCTGCGGGTGGGATTGCCGGGCAAGGATGCATTTCAGCCTGTTGCGGCGCAAACGAAAAATCGCCGCATTTGCCGCAATCCTCAAAATCCTTGGCCGTCCGAGAATCATGCGATATCTCCTGGCAACGACACGGCAGCCAGCGAAGGGAATGCGATGCGCCTGCTCATTTTTGGCTGCGCCTGGCTGCTGGTAGGGATCGGCCTCGTCGGCGTCTTCCTTCCGGTGCTGCCGACAACGCCCTTCATGATCCTCGCCGCCGCCCTCTTTGCCCGCTCCTCACCGCGTTTCGAGCAATGGCTGCTCGATCACCCCCGCTTTGGTCAGCCTCTGATCGACTGGCGCCGCGAAGGCGCGATCTCTAGCAAGGCCAAGATCGCCTCGGTTTCGCTGATGGCAGCAAGCTATGGCATCGTGCTCGTCTTCGGACCGCCGCAGCTCTGGCTTAAGCTGTTGATCGGCGCGATCCTCCTCGGCTGTGCGGCCTTCGTCCTTAGCCGGCCTGCGCCAGGCCGGTGACGGAGCCCTTCTCCGCTCTCGCCAAGAGAGAATGTGCGGCTGACAGGGCCTGGATCTCGCGTGCCGACTGCGGCCGTCCGAACAGATAGCCCTGACCTTCCTCGCAGCCCATGGCCGTCAGCATTTCACACTGCAGGGCGTTTTCGATACCTTCGCTGACGACTTTCAGGCCAAGGCCATGGGCCAGCGTCGTGACGGCCTGAATGATGCTCTGGGCGGCGGGATCGCTGACCATGTCACGGATGAAGGACTGGTCGATCTTCAGCTTGTCCAGCGGGAGAGCGGAGATATAGCTGAGCGACGAATAGCCCGTGCCGAAGTCATCGAGCGCGATTGTCACGCCTAGATCGCGCAGCGCGTCGAGCGTCGTGAAGAGTTCCTCCGAGCGCTCGATGAAGATCGACTCAGTGATCTCCACATGCAGCCGGTGCGGCGAAAGTCCGCTGGCAGAGAGTGCGGTGCGGATGTCAGACAGCAGGTCCCCGCGCAGGAACTGGACCGGAGAAATGTTGACGGCAACGCTGACATGGGCTGGCCATGTCGTCGCCGCCTTGCACGCCTCGATGAACATGAACTGACCGAGATCGCAGATGAAGCCATTGGCCTCGGAAATGCCGATGAATTCGGCCGGCGAAATCATTCCGAGTGTCGGGTGCTGCCAGCGCAGAAGCGCCTCCGCGCCGATCAGTCTGCCGGACCTGAGCTCGACCTGCGGCTGGTAAAGCAAGAAGAACTGACCTTGGTCGAGTCCCGAGCGCAGCTCGGCTTCGAGCAGACGCGAACGGGCCCTTCGAAGTGCCGATGCGGGATCATAGGCCCGCCAACCGCTGCCGCCCACGCGCTTCGCATCGATCAGTGCCAGTTCCGCCGCCTCGACCCATTTGCCGGGGTCACCCAGATCCAGTGAGCCGCTACAGGCGCCGATCCGGGCGTTGAGCTCGATCTTGATCCCGTCCACACCGAAGGGCGTTTCGAAGAGCGCAAGCACCCTTTCCGCGCGCTCGCCAAGACCCTCCGGCGTATCAATGCCGGGGGTCGCGAGGCACAGTACATCCCCTGCAATGCGTGCGGTCAGACCATGAATTCCCGCATGACGCCGAAGCCGAGCCGCCACGGCCTGCAGAACGCCGTCGCCTTTCTCCCGTCCCAGCATCTCGTTGAGATGGCCGAAACGGTGGAGATCGATGACGAAGATCGAGAATTCCCTGCCCGCCGCCACCATGGCATCGCTAAGACCGCGGCGCGTGAAAAGTCCGGTCAGCTCGTCGATGCGGGCCATCTGTTCGAGCTTGGTTTCGTAGAGACGCCGTGCCGTGACATCCCGCAGCGTGATGCAGATGACAAACTTGCCGATCGACGAGAGCCCACGACCGTCGCGGGTCTCGAATGGCGAGATCGTAATCACGGCCTCGATATGCCGGCGGCCCTTTTTCCCGGGCAGATCGATCGCCACCTTTTCGCTATGCACGCGGCCAGGTTCGACACCGTACTTTTCTTCTAGCGCGAGGACGGCATCAACAAGCAACGGTGGCGCGAAACTATCGAGATTCGTCCCGGGCGCCACAGCCTGATCGAGTTCCAGCACGTCGCTCGTCGTCTGGCTGGCATCGCGCAGATTGCGCTTCTCATCGAGAACGATGACAGGGTCGACACTGTCGTTGATGACGCGCTTCAGCACGCGACGGATCTCGCGGTTTTCGACCACGGCAATTTCGGCGAGCCAGCCATTGAGACCGACTTTCTCTGCCAAGAGCATGAAGAAGCCGAAGCCCAGCGTCAGCCACAGCGTGGCGGTATGAAACACCAGTGCTTCTTGCTTGTAGAGCAGGAAGGCGATCGCCTCTCCGATCGCGATCAGAGCGGCGGAAACGGCAATCGGCACCGCCAGCGACAGACGATGAAAGGCCAGTGTGTAGCCCACGATCAAGGCCGCAAGGAGCAGTCCGATCGGCTCCACCCACAGCGGCTTCAGAATTCGATCCTGCACCAGAGTTTCGGTTGCCAGCACATGCAGCATCGGCCCGCTCAGGATGCCGTAGATCGGCACGGCAAAGAGATCTTTCAGTTCCGTCGCATAGGCGCCGACCACGACCGACTTGCCGTCGACAGCATTGCGCGGCACGGCGCCCGAGAGCACATCCGCAGCCGAATAAGTCGGAACGGTTTCCGGGCGAATGGAAAAATCGATCTGGAGCTTGCCAGCGCGCGCATCGCTATAGCCCGCGAGCACGGCCGGTGCCGACTGTGTGGGGATGCCGTCGATCAATTCCGTTACGGGGAAGGACCGCATCAATCCGTCGTGATCCAGCGCGACATCGACCAGCGCCAACCAGGCATGGTCGGCGAAGAGGGGCAGTGGCGAAGTCAGCGTCAGGGGATCTGTTGATCGCGCGCCGAACTGCTGACGAAAGATCGGCAGTATGACGCCACCACCTGCATCTTCCAGTGCCTGGGCCAGTCGGGCATCGCTCTCGGGTCGAGATGCCGTGCTGAAGTCGATATCCAGGAAGATGTCGCCGGCTCCTGCCGCGACCAGTCTGTCGATCAGGTCGGCATGGACATCCCGCGGCCAGGGCCAGGTCCCGACCTCCGTGAGACTCTTCTTGTCGATGGCGACAAACACAAAGTCACCGCTCGCATCGCGAGGCGCCGCAGCTGCACGGAATTCGATGAGTTCGTTGTCGAGATGCTGGACAACAGACAAGGACGGCAACAACAGCGGAAGCGCCATGATCACGCTGATCATGGCGACCCGAAACGACACCAGTCGAGAAAGCATTGTGCGCATCAGCGCAAATCCATCTGTCATGCGCAGATCAGGGCAAGGCCGCGTGAGCGGTCAATCTCAGTCGTCATCATCATCCTGATCTTTGTCCTTGCTTTTGTCTTTGCCTTTTCCGCCAGCGTTGCCGTTCCCGTTTCCGCCGGCATTGCTGTTCTCGCTGCCGCCGCCGTTCCCGTTGCCATTGCCACCCGAGTTGCTGCCAGCGTTCCCGTTCCCGTTCCCGTTCCCGTTTCCGTTGTCGCTGCTGTTGCCGTCGGAGCTGCTGCTACTGTTGGCGCTGCCATTGCCGTTTCCGCCCGAATTGCTGGTCGTTTTGCTCCCGCTGGTGGCATCGGTCGCATCATCGGCCGTCGCCGTCGTATTGATGACGGCGCCAACGGCAGGTACAACGGCGCGGGAAGGCGCGACCCGCGTCACGACCGGCTGCTCCGTGAGGCCTGCGACCGTCATGCCGGATGCGTCCACGCTTGCACCCTGACCGGCGCCCAGATCGCTGCGTTCACCACTGTTGAAACTTGTGACCTGAACCAGACCGCGTTCGACGGCGACGGCGGCATTGGCCCTGCTCACCTTGACCGTGAATTGCGTACCCTTAACCACAGCGGCCAGAAAAGGTGTCTGGACAGTAGTATGCGGACGCTGCCGCTTCTCGATTTCCAGGCTGATTTCGCCGATCTGCTGGACCACCTCGGTCTTGCGGCTGCTGTCACGGCCCTTGGTAATGATGGCGGCCAGCGTGTTGGGCTGAAAGGCAATGCTTTCGGTTCCACGAACCAGCTGAAGTCGTCCGCGCGGACCCGTCGAGATCCACGCCGTGTTCGGCACCGACATTCCACGCTTGAGCGGAATCCATGTGCTTTTGTCGAGAGTGTATGCAACTTGCGTCGTTGTTTTTGCAGCCACCCATGCCTCTCCCGAGGCCGATGCCGCGCCGGCAAGAGAAGTCAGGAACAGACAAAGGACGGCGGAAACGATGAAGCGCATGATGGGTTCTCCCTTGAGAACCTAATTCAGCATGCCTTCCTTAAGATTCTTCTGAATTTGATAGCGCGGATTTATCAATCGCGTCGTTTCTCTCATTCTTCGGTGAAATTGGATGGGATAATCACACCTCCGGCGGCTCAAATGTCCTCGCCGCTGCCCAGTTTCCCGGGCTTCACGCCGTAACCTCTTGATCTGCCAAAGCGCCATTCTAGTTAGCGTTTGGTAAAGCCGTCCTTTCCATGCTGGCTTGTCTGAAACGCTTTGCCGTGATCACCGGGAAACAGATTGGGGCAGCCCGTGCGCTGCTTGGAATGACGCAAGCCGATCTCGCCGGCCGGGCCGGTCTGTCGCTGACTGTGATCGAGCGTCTGGAGGTTCAGAGTGCTTTGCCGGGAGATGATGCCGAAGCGCTCTCCACCATCGAGGTCGTCCTGCACGACGCGGATGTCACATTGATCGATGAGCGAGCCACGAGCGCAGCAGGTGGCGTGGGCGTGCGCCTGTCCGCACCGGCGTCCAAGTCCGTCGATACCAACGACACCGAAACGGTCCAGTATCCAGAAATGGCGAGAAACGGCCCCTTTGGCGCGGGGGGGCTGACATTCGTCTTCACGGATGATGGCTGGGCGTGATCGTAGCCGGCGGAACCGGACGAGTTGCCGCAGTGGCCCGAATGCGGGGCAGACCGCAGGTCCGCTTCTGGTCGGCCTGCGTAATGCGGATGATCAGGCAAACATGCCTGCCAGCCCGACAGACCAGGCCCGGAGTAACGATGGCATCCACCGCATTTCCGCTGACCCGCGCAAACGCCCTTGAACGTCTCGATTCATTTCTGCCCGCCGCGGCAGGCGCCTATGCGCGGCTGCGCAACAAGGAAAAGGGACCGGGGCAGCACGAGCACGTGTCGCGGCTGTCCGCCGCGCTGCGCAGGCGGGTGGTAACAGAAGAGGAAGTGGTTTCAGCCGTCCTCGAACGGCATAGTCTTGCAGCGGCGGAGAAATTCGTCAGCGAAGTCTTCTGGCGGACCTATTGGAAGGGATGGCTGGAGCAACGTCCCCAGGTCTGGGAGCAGTATCTCAGCTCGGTACAGGAAGCCCGGGACACATTGGATGCTTCGGCGGCACGTCGGGCCCGATACCAGGCAGCGGTCGAGGGGCGCACCGGCATAGACTGCTTCGATGCCTGGGCGGCAGAACTGGAGGAGACAGGCTACCTCCACAATTGGGCGCGGATGCAATTCGCGTCGATCTGGATTTTCACCCTTGATCTGCCTTGGGAGCTTGGGGCTGCCCATATGTTCGATCGTCTGATCGATGCAGATCCGGCATCGAACACCTTGTCCTGGCGCTGGGTTGCAGGACTGCACACGGCCGGCAAGGCCTATCTCGCTGATCCCGAGCGCATCCGGTCTATGACCGATGGCCGCTATTCCCCCAAAGGCCTGGCCCGTGCCGCACGCATCCCTTCAGACAGGATTGCAGTCCCGTCGCCGACATCCATCCGGACCGCCGCTCTCCCAGATCCGCGTATCCCGACGCTGCTGCTGGTGACCACGGAGGATCTGTCGATGGAACACATCCACGCGATGCGAAGCCTTCCGGTCAAGGCCATCGCTTCGATCAAGGGCAGAAACGAGTGGGATGAGATCGCGCTTGACGATGCTCTTTCGCGCCTCGCCGAGATCTGGCCGGAGGCGACCGCCCTCGGCACTGTTGATCCGGGCAGGCTTGCGGACAGGGCGATGGCAGAGGGTTGCACGCAGATCGCCACAGCCTTCCTGCCTGTCGGGCCAGTCGCCTCGTCGATAGCGCCCTGGCGCGCTGGCTTCGCCGAATCGGGTGTCGCCTTTTCGGAGGGCCTGCGCGAGTGGGACCGAAATGGCTGGCCCCACTGCCGCAAGGGTTTCTTCGCACTGAAGGAAAAGATACCGGCGCTACTTCGGGCCGGAAGGCCGTGACATGCGATTGCTTGCTGCGAAAGGATCGCCATGAGCGACCGTGATCGATACCGCCCCGTCCCTCAGGGGCGCCTGAGCCGGCTTGCGGCCCTGGGTCAGATCGCCGGCGGGGTCGCCTCTGGCATGGTGGCGGAAGGACTGAGCCGCCTCGCCCAGGGTGAACGGCCGCATCTGCGGGACCTGCTGTTGACGCCATCCAATGCGCTGAAGGCTGCCGATCAGTTGTCGCGCATGCGCGGCGCTGCCATGAAACTGGGCCAGATGATCTCGCTCGAACCGGGCGAGTTCCTCCCGCCCGAACTTCAGGCAATCTTCGCGCAACTGCGTTCCTCGGCGCATTTCATGCCGCCGGGCCAGCTGTCGACGTCACTCTCCCATGCCTGGGGTGCGGACTGGCGCCGACATTTCAGCCATTTCGACATGACGCCGATCGCGGCGGCCTCCATCGGCCAGGTGCATAAGGGCGTTCTGTCCTCAGGGCGCCGGGTTGCCGTCAAGGTCCAGTATCCGGGTGTCGCACGAAGCATCGATTCCGACATCGACAACGTGGCGACATTCCTGCGTCTGTCGGGCCTTCTTCCGGCAGGTCTCAACATCGCGCCGCATCTGGAGGAAGCAAAGCGGCAATTGCGCGAAGAGGCGGACTATCTGCGTGAGGCCGAGGAAATGCGCCGCTTCGGCACGTTGCTTGCCGGGGATGATCGTTTTCTTGTGCCGGCCCCGGTGGAGGATCTCCTTCGGCCCACCGTCCTGCCGATGGATTTCGTCGATGGCGCTCCGCTCGAAACCCTCACGCACGCATCCGAGGCTGAACGGAATGCAGCCATGAGCGCCATTTCCGAGCTGGCCCTGCGCGAGCTTTTTCGCTTCGGCCACATGCAGACGGACCCGAACTTCGCCAATTATCTCTGGAGACCTTCGGATGGCCGTGTTGCACTTCTCGATTTTGGCGCCGTTCGGCCTGTGTCCCCAACGAGTGCCGCAGACTACCACGCTCTGCTGAAGGCGACGCTCGCAGGCGGCGTGAAGGAGGTGCGCGAGGCGCTGATGGCCATGCAGTATCTGTCCCGCGCCCAGACGGATCGCTATGGCCGCACGTTGGACGAGATGATCCTGATCGTGCTCGACCACGTGCTCAAGGCGCCTGAGGGGCTGGTCGACTTCAGCGACCGTGGCCCGCTTGTCGAAGTGCGACAGCGCGCCGTCCCGATCTTTGCAGATCGCGCACTCTGGGCTCTGCCGTCACCCGACAAGATGTTCCTGCAGCGCAAGATTACCGGTCTTGCCTTGCTCAGCATGAAGCTTCGCGTGCGTCTGCCACTGTCAAGCATGCTGGCAGACTATGCGTGAGCCTTCATCATGCATCCCGGCTTGAGGGACCAGGCGGAAGAGAAAGTTCGCATTGGAACCCCGTGCGCTCGTCCGGCAGCTTCACGGTCCTCAACACCATCGAACCATTCATCTGAGCGATCAGTTTGTCGACGATCGCGAGGCCCAGACCCGAGCCAGGCTTGTTGGTGGAGCCACGCCGGAAACGGACACGGTAGACATCAAGGTCAGGATCGAGGGCAACCGAAACGGCATTCGTCACCGCAATGCGCCCATCGGCCGCGATGGCGACCGTGATCGGCTGTCCGGCAGTCCCATAGCGAGCTGCGTTTTCCAGGAGATTGTTGAAGGCGATGGCAAAGGCATCAGGATCCACCGCTCGAAACAGCGTCGCCAGCCCCGGCGATGGCTGGAGGACGACGGTCGAGGTTTGATGGGACCGTTGGAAGCTCTCGACCAGCAATTTGACGAGGGCGATCAGATCCACGGAGGCGCTGGACAGGCCTATACCCGACTCCGCCCGGGAGAGCTGCAGCAGCTTCTCAAGCATCTGCGACAGACGTCTGAGCGCCTCAAGCACACGATCGGACCGTGATTTGTCACGCGGTTCGGTCAATTGATCCGCGAGCAGTTCCATCTGTGCGAGCGCGCCGGCGAGGGGGGTGCGCAGTTCGTGCGCGCTGTTGGCGGCAAGCTCTCGCTCGGCCTGCAGCGCAAGCTTCAATCGTCCGAGAAGCGTGTTCACCGAGCTTCGGATCGTGGCGATTTCGGTCGGCAGGCCATTGAGATCGATCGGTTCGAGATTGCTTCCGTCTCGCGCGCTGATCGCGTCACGCAGTTCGGTGACGGGCCGCGTTGCCCGCACCACGACCCAGCGGATCGCGAACATGCCAAGCGGCAGAAGCAGCAGGATCGGCAGCAGCAGCGTCAAGGCGCTTTCAAGCGTGGCCTCGCGCCGATGCGCAAGCGAGTCCGCCACCTGTATGAAGAGCGTGTCGCTGACGGTCGCGATGGTGAAGATCCGTCTGTTATCGCCACTCCAGAAGCCGGGCGTCAGCGGCGCGGGATAAGGCTCCGTCCCGACATTGTGCGAATGCATGAGCACCCGTCCCGAGGCATCGCGCACCTGATAGGTGAGGTATTCGTCGGCAGCCCCCGGATTGAGTGCGGCCACCTGGTTCGGCACGGTGCCGGCGTCACGACGGAAATAGTCATCGATGACCAGCGGCGCGAGGCGTTCGGTGGTTTCCTGCAAGGCGCTGTCGAAGACCTCATCGAACTCGGCACGCATCACATGGATGGAGAGCCCGACTGCGATCGTCCAGAACACGGCAAGCAGGATCGACAGGGACAAGACGAGACGTCCTGCAAGGCTTCGGGTCTCAAATCGCATCGGTGGAAATCCTGTAGCCGACACCGCGTACGGTCTCGATGGCATCTTTGCCGAGTTTTCTGCGCAAGCGACTGACATAGACCTCGACGGTGTTGCTCTCGACCTCCGCCCCGAAGGCATAGAGAGCCTCTTCGATCTGCCCCTTCGAAACGATCGCGCGCTTGCGCGCAATCAAGCGGTCGAGCACGGCCCATTCCCGCGAGGAAAGGAGAATTTCCTCTCCATCCCTGCCGGCGATCCGCCGCTCGGAAGGATAGACCGCGATACCGCCTATGGTCAGATCGGGCAGCTTGTGCGTGCCGTAGCGCCTGGACACGGCATGAATGCGGGCCTGTAGCTCGCCCAGATCGACAGGCTTGACCAGATAGTCGTCGGCTCCTGCATTCAGTCCGGCGATCCGGTCGGACACCTGGTCATGCGCCGTCATGATAATCACGGGCATGTCGTCACGGCGGGCGCGCAGAGCCTTCAGGATGTCGAGCCCGCTTCCATCCGGCAGGCGCAGATCGAGAAGCACAAGGTCATAGGCCGCAGCCTGAAGGCTCGCTTCGGCCTCGTCGCGCGTGAGCGCCCAGTCCACGGCATGGCCCTGACGGTCGACATGTGTCCTCACCGCATCGCCCAGCATCTCATCATCTTCCACCAAGAGCACGCGCATTCCATGACCTCTATCCAAGCGACCGGAATCCCTTGTCGCATCTGAAACTGACAGGCTGCTGAAGCAGCCGCAAGCTTGGATGAACCTATTCAGGTGGCTGTCAGCTTGATCACCGATCTTCCTCCTCGTGTCCAAAACAGGAAAGGAGCACATTCCCATGCGTAAGATCATCATTACCCTCGGCCTTGCAGCAGCATTCGGCGGCACCGCTCTCGCCTCGGAAAAATGCAATGTCGCCATGGCCGACTGGAAGCCGCGCGAGACCCTGCAGGCCAAACTCGAAGGGGAAGGCTGGAAGGTCCGCTCGATCAAGACCGAGGATGGTTGCTACGAAGCCTATGCGATCAACGCCAAGGGGGAAAAGGTCGAGGCCTATTTCAACCCGCAGACCCTCGAGTCGGTCGACATGAAGATCGAGGACTGATCCATGGCCTCGACAGTCAAGGTTTGGGATAGTCCGATCAGGCTCTTTCACTGGAGCCTCGCGGGCAGTGTCGCCTTGTGCTGGTTGACGGCGGACGATTTGCAGAGCCTGCACGAGGTTGCGGGCTATGCAGCCGCCGGTCTGATTGGCCTGCGGCTCGTTCTCGGGCTGGTCGGGACGCACTATGCCCGCTTCAGCCAGTTCATCCGGTCGCCAAAGCGGACGCTGCTCTATGCCGGCGAAATGCTGCGCCACAAGGATGCCCGCTACCTCGGCCACAATCCGCTCGGGGCTGCCATGGTCGTCGTGCTGCTCATGATGGTCGGTGGCATCGCGCTGACCGGTTGGATGCAGACCACCGACGCCTATTGGGGCATCGAATGGGTCGAGGAAACGCATGAGGCCCTGGCGCAATTGCTGCTGGTGGCGATCGCCTTGCATGTGGTCGGTGTGGTCCATGCAAGCCTCCGGCACCACGAGAACCTGGTGCTCGCCATGATCACGGGCCGCAAGCGCGCGCCGACCGCAGGCGACATTCTCTGATCCCCAGCATTCCCCTAAGGAAAAGAAGGACGCCGCATCTGCGGCGTCCTTGTCGTATGGGATGTATAACATCCCGACCGGCTCGACGGGAAATGTTCCGTGGGGAACTGCGTCACGCCGCAAGGTGGGTCGAGAGCGCATAGAGTAGCAGCATGGAATTGGCCAGGATCAGGCAGAAGACGGCGAGCGAGCCGAGATCCTTGGCATGTTTGCCGGTATCCGACATCTCCGGCGAGATGCGGTCGATGATTTCCTCGATCGCCGTGTTGACCGCCTCCATGGCGATCAGCAGGAGAAACAGAACGGCTGCCGAAAGCCGGACGGCCAATGTTACATTCATCATCCCATAAGCCAACAGAAGCCCGATACCGGCCAGCACCTCCTGGCGAAAGGCAGCCTCCCTCGCCAGCCGTGTCAGTCCACCGATCGAATAGCCGGCAGCAGCCGGCAGATGGGCAAGCCCGCCCTGCTTGGATGGGTCAAATTCGGTGTCGTGGGTCATGAGGATGCTCCGTTGCGGCAGGCGGCAAAGATGTCCAGCGCGGTGTCATGCACCTGCGTCTGCACCTGCATCAGGCCGAGAACACTGTGGAAGAGGTTGTCATGGGAATGCGGCGCGTCCGCCTTTGCCGCGAGACATGGCTTGTCGATTCCGGTCGACTGTCGCAGTCCAGGGGAGACCCAGACGACGAAGGGAATATGCGTCTGCTCCTTCGGTGCGAACATATAGGGCGCACCATGCAGATAGAGACCGTTTTCGCCCAGCGATTCCCCGTGGTCCGACATGTAGATCATCGCCGTGTCCAGCCGATCGCCATGCGCGTTCAGCTTGTCGATCACTTCCGAAAGGATGTAGTCGGTATAGAGCAGGGCATTGTCATAGGCGTTGGTGATGGTTTCCGGCGTGCAGGTGTCGAAGTCCACGGAGCGGCAGTCCGGCATGAATTTTCGGAATTCCTCCGGAGAGCGGAGGTAATAGGCTGGGCCGTGATTGCCGAGCTGGTGCAGCACCAGGACAGCGTCGCCATCGACCTTGTTCAGCCAGTCGTCGAGACCGTCGACCAGGATTTGGTCGAGGCACTCTCCACCTTTGCAGAACCGCGGATCATTCGAACTGAAGAAATCGGTCTTCTTGATCCGGTCTGCGACATGTTTGTCGCCGGTATTGTTGTCCCACCACTCCGTCTTGATCCCGGCATGGTTGAGAACATCCATGAGATCCTCGGTGGCAAGCGCTTTGGCATGCGAATAGTTTTTCTGACCGTAAACGGAGAACATGCAGGGCACGGACACGGCAGTCGCCGTCCCGCAGCTCGACGTGTTGCTGAAGTAGACGATGTCCCGCTTCGAGAGCTCAGGATTGGTTGCGCGGGCATAGCCGCCAAGCTGGAAATTCTGCGCCCGCGCTGTCTCGCCGACGACCACGACAGTAACGCGCGGTCGACGGTTGGTGGTCGGCAGGGCATCTGCGACCTTGGCATCGGTGCCCAAGGGCTGCAGAACGATCGTCTGCTCGCGCGATTGTCCGACCAGGAAGCTGGCCGCACTGCCGAGGGGAAAGATCGGGTTGAGTGTCCGGAACCAATCTCGGTGTTCCCGGGTGCTGAAGATATAGGTGCCGCTGTTCGAGAGACCGGCACCGGCAAAGACGAGCAGGCTGGGGACTATGATCGCCAGATTGACCAGGACCTTCCTGAGGATCGGTCGATGGATAACCTCGACCCAGGCGATGAACAATGAAGGCAGCACCCCGAACAGGATCATGTGGAGAACGAAGGCGCCGGTGATGAGATGACCGGCTTCGGCCTGGTTCGTCTCCATGGCGTTGCGGATCATTTCGGTGTCGATGATCACCCCGAAGCGATCCATGAACCAGGCACCAGCAACGCCGGTCAGCACCATGAAGATCAGGGCGGGCTTGATGAGATACTTGGCCGAGAAGGTGATCGTCAGCGCAATGAAGGCGGCCAGCAGGCCGACTGCAAGCGCTAACAGTCCAAATCCCTGTCCCTTGAGATAAAGGAAGGATTTGTCCCAGAAGGTCGTGTTCAGGAAAAACAGCAGATAGACCGCGGTGAGGATGCTCAGCCATTCGCTGCGCAGTCGCGGCCTATGGGTCTTCAGTGTTTCGAACAAGGCCACATTCCTTTCGTGCATTGATCCGAAGATCCGATGCACTGAAGAGGAAAGCTGACAGAGACCTGAACGGCGCCTTCAGAAGATCGCGGCAGGCACGTCACACGCGGCCAAGACGGCGGCTGGTGCTCCGCGCTCGCTGGCGGGCGAGCCGCTTCTGAAGCCGCTCGCCTCACTGCCACACCTCCTCGATGAATTCCGGAGTCCTTGCAATTTCTGATAAGTTCCCTATATTGCAGGTAATGGCAGCCACTTTACGGGCTCTGTCATTTTACGGGCGGCACTCACCCGAGCCCCAGCAAAGGAGGACGATATGTCTTCCGAAGACACTTCAAATCTCCTCGGCCACACAGATATCGGGATTATCCGGGACGTTCTCCGTAACACCGGTTTGCAGTACGAAGAGCCCATGGGCGATCTCGACCGCACGGCGGCTCGATATGCCATGGAGCTCTACCAACAGGGAACGAGGGAGCCGGATGTCCTGATCGCTGCGATCAGCACCTGGGCAGAGCGCGTGTCTGACGGCAGCGATCAGCCCGATGCCGTGGAGATCGGCTCATGACCCTTTGCTTTGCGAACCGGACACGCAGCTACGACGAGCGCCGGGGCGTCATTCGTTTCGTCGGGCATGATGGATTGAAGCAGATCGTCTTCCTCTTGTCGGTCGGTCTGCTCGATCAGGACGGCAAAGGCGCGAGCCTGCGGGAAGAAGGTTATCTGGTCGCTTTCGATCGCTACCACGCCCGGATCCTCGAGATTGCCGGGACCCTCTATCAGAAAAGCAAGCGCTCCCTGGTCGAGCTCGACGCCAATGCCGTTGGCTCATCGCTGCGTTTTGCGACCTGACAGCCGCCGAACTGAAATTCTCGGCACGAATGCCCGGAGGAAAAGCCCATGACGGCCGAAGTCCTTATGCCTGGTCAAGCCTCGGAGGCTTGTGAACGTCCTGATCGACGTTTCCTCGCTTTGCCATGGTGACCCGGGGAAACGTCCCGGAGGAAAAGGGCCCGGACGAAAAGGGCAGGACCGACCAACGGATCTTGCGAACACTCCTGAAGCGTTCGGGCTATGCGACCTCTGATCTTCAGGCGGTTGCTGGTCCGGATCAGGGGCGTGAAGACCGAATGATCGACCAGATCAACGACAGCATGATCATGGCCGAAGCCTATCCCGCGTCCCAGCGGCAGCTGTTGTCGGCAGACCGTGCCGCGCTGTCTCGTTGGGAAGATGAAGGCGGCAGCCTTTGCCTTTCCATCAATCCAAAAATGCAAGGGATGGAGGCCAGTGAAAATGACAACGTCCGATAACATCTCAGTTCTCGCGGATATCCGGTCGGCTTCGACCGCACCGCGACCCGAATACCACGCCGCTGACGAGTGCCGACGAATGAACGCGCCCCGGGGTAAAATCGTGCTCCCCTTTCCGGTCAGAGCGTTCCCGAACAGTGCCGACAAGCCATGACAATCAGAAGGTCTCGTGACTTTGACCATGTCGCGATACCGCCCCAGGGATTGGAAGAGCAGATGTTTACCCGCACCAAAACGCGAACCGTGCATTTCAACGCCCCATTCACCCTGACAGGCATCGATGGCGTCTGTCCGGCGGGCGACTACGAGGTTCAGGACGAGGAAGAGCAGATCACCGGGATTTCCTGGCTCGCCTATCGCCGCGTCGCCACGATGATCGAAGTCACCTCCGGGAAAAAGACAAGCCTCATCGATATCGATCCGTCGGAACTCGATGACGCTCTGGAGAAGGACAGGCTGGTTGTCGCGCCAGGACACTGACCCTTCTGTCGATCGCTGCGGAAATCTCAGCGATCGAGCCTGCCTGCCGCAAATTCTCACAGAAGGAGAAACGCCATGCGTTCTCACCGCTTCACCGTCGGACAAATGGTCCGCCTCGTCACCACCAAGGGTCTCTCGCCGGCCGCCGCCGTCACCTATACCGTTGCGGCCCCGATGCCTGCCTATCAGAACAGTCCCCAGTATCGGCTCTGGAACGCTGAATTGAGCCAGGGGCGTGTAGCCCTGGAACGGGATCTCGAAGCCATCGACCTCGCATGATCCGGACGATTTGCCGTTGATGGCGTGAGCCGGGACTGGTGCTGTTTGATCTGCTGGGCGAGACCTGCATCTCGAACCTGCGGCGCTGTCTGCGGAAGTGTGGTTGCGCAGAAGTCTGGACTATTGCTGCCGATACAATCTGTTACCTTCGCGACACAAAATGCAGCGCATGCCTCTGCTACATCGCAGGGCCTGCGCCGTTGAAGGACTTGCGGAGAGAAGACCTTTGGATGCCTCAGCCGAAATCCTGATCGTCGATGATGACGGTCAGATCCTGATCCTGGTTGCCAAGTTCCTGCGGGCGAACGGTTTTCGCGTGCACACGGCGCGAAACGGCGTGGAGATGGCCGAGACCCTGAAACGCATGTCGGTCGATCTCATCGTGCTTGACCTGATGCTGCCGGGCAAAAGCGGGCTGGAAATCTGCCGTGAATTGCGCCGCACTTCCTCCGTGCCGATCATCATGCTGACGGCCAAGGGGGATGACACGGATCGGATCATTGGTCTTGAAGTGGGCGCCGACGACTATCTGCCGAAACCCTTCAATCCCCGCGAATTGCTGGCGCGGATCAGCGCGGTCCTGCGGCGAACCCGCGGCTTGGGCAGTCCGTCAACGGAACGCGGCGGTCGAAGCTTTACCTTTTCAGGATGGACGCTCGATACGCTGAAGCGCGAACTGACCGCGCCGAGCGGTGTCGTCGTGGATCTGTCGACCGGGGAATACGACCTGCTGCTCGCCTTCCTCGAAGCGCCGCAACGCGTTCTCACCCGTGAATTCCTTCTGGATGCGGCCCGCAATCGCGCGATCGAAGGCTATGATCGATCCATCGATGTGCAGGTCAGCCGTTTGCGTCGGAAACTCGACGGACGTGAAGACCTGATCAAGACGGTCAGGGGTGCTGGATATCTGTTCGCAACGGATGTGACCCGTGCCTGAAACCCCTGCTGAAACTCCAATCAGGCGCTGGTGGCGATCAATCGATAGCTTGCGATTGCGAACGGCGCTTGTTGTCCTGTTTGGAATATCCCTCGTTCATTTTGGCAGTCTCTTCACTTACCACCAGAGCCTGGAGCAGGAACTGGACCTCGCCAATGAAGTCCGGCTTGCGGATCAGCTTCTGACCATCAAGCGGTCCGTCATGCGGGCGCCGGTCGAAGAACGGGAGAATGTCGCGCACGACTTTTCCGGTGGTTCCATAGACGCCCATTGGGGCTCCACTCCCTATGCGGTTGAGGGCGATACCGCTGGTCAGAACTGGGAACCACTTCGTCGCAACCTTCGAGCACTTGCTCCAGAGATTGCCGAGGACGGTCTCATTATCGGGCCGGATAACCAGGCAGGTGATGATCCGCATCTGGCAGTCGTGTCGATCAAGCTGCCTGACGCTTCATGGATCAACGTCAATCTCGTCTCCTGGGACCGCAAGGTGCCGCCGCCGGGAGGAATGCTGGTTTCGACGACGCTAATGGCTCTCGGGGCAATCATCGTCTCCATGCTTCTGGTGCGTTGGTTCACGCGTCCGCTGACAGCGGTGGCTACTGCGGCCAAGGATTTCTATCGAGGCAAGACTGTTGTTCCCGTTCCGGAAACGGGTCCGCGGGAGGTGGTCGAACTCGCCGCCGCCTTCAACGACATGCAACGGCGCATCGAGCGATTGATCGAAGACCGGACCCAGGCGCTCGCGGCCGTTTCGCATGATCTGAAAACGCCGATCACGCGCTTGCGCTTCCGGGCGGAAGACCTTGCCGATCGAACCGTGCGCGATGCAATGGCGGAAGATTTGACGGAGATGGAGCGGATGCTCGATCAGACGCTGTCTTTCCTGCGCGGGGATCGCAGCGACGAGGAACTGAAGCCGATCGATATCGTCGCTATCCTTGAAACTCTTGTCGATGATGCGGTTGATCGAGGCGCATCCGTCGAGCTTTCCGGCGCCAATCGCGCAATTCTCACCGGGCGTCGGCTGGCGCTGAAGCGAGCTTTTTCCAATCTTATCGAGAACGCAGTCAAATATGGCGAGAGGGCGTGGGTCGAGGTCGATGACCGGCAATCCGACATTGTCGTCACAATCGGTGATGAAGGCCCCGGCATCGCACCGGAGAACATCGAACAAGCCCTTTCTCCCTTTGTTCGGCTTGAGCCATCGAGGAACCTTGAAACAGGCGGTTTCGGGCTCGGATTGCCAATTGCGCAGGCAATCATTGACGGACATTTCGGTACGCTGCGGCTGGAGAACGGTGAAATGGGAGGGCTGGTCGTCAGTGTCATCCTGCCGAAGGACGCGACAAAACCATCCTGAAACATTCTGTAACAATCGGGACATCGACGGACAAAGAGGCGCAGCTACACCGGAGCAAATCAACTTTTGCTCCGGGTTACGATGGTCGACCGATTCGCCTCTGTTCTCGCTGGAATCTGCCTTTCTGTCATAGGACTTGCAGCATCCTCTGCAGCGGCCCATGAGGGCCATGATCACGGCGCTCCGCCTCCGCCTGTTTCCACCACGATCGCACCGCGGGCCGACGCATCGACGGCCGATCTCGAGCTGGTTGCCGTGGCACGCGGAGAGCGGCTGGAAATCTTCCTCGACAGCTTCAAGGGCAATGAACCGATCAGCGGTGCGATGCTCGAAATCGATGGTCCTTCAGGAACTCTGACGGCGGAAGCTGCGGGCGAGGGGACCTATGTGGCGAATGCGCCATGGCTGACAAAGCCTGGTTCATACGATCTTGCCATCACCGTTATGGCGGGAGACCTCTTTGACGTCCTGACAGTCACTATGGTGATCCCCGAAATGGAGGGTAGCGCCGTTCCGGTGGCTGCCACTGATGGCTTTTGGGTGAGTTCGGCTTTTGCCCAGGAGGTGGGCGCGGGACTGCAGCGACAGGACATCACATTATGGGCTGTCGGTGGTGGCGGCATCGTGGTCGGCTTCGTGCTTGCATTGCTTTTCCGCAGTCGCAAGACTGGAAGCTCCACCGCTGCAATAGCCGCAGTCCTCTTACTCGCCGGAGCACCGCAATCGGAGGCCGCCGACCCCGCAGCACCCACAGCGCAAGCCGCCGAGCGGGATGTCGCCCAGCGGTTTGCCGATGGGTCGATCTTCGTCCCGAAGACAACCCAACGTATCCTCGCCATCAGGACCATCTTCACCGAGCAGGCCGCCCACGCGGGGACGGTTGAGCTTCCGGCCCGCATCATCCCAGACCCCACGACATCAGGCTATGTCCAGGCCTCTGTGTCGGGAAGGCTTCTGCCGCCTCCCGGCGGCTTCCCGCAGCTTGGTGCGCGGGTGTCTGCGGGAGACGTCTTGGCCCTCGTGCAGCCCTCCGTCGGTGCCGCCGATCTGACAAGCCAGCAGCAGCAGGCCCGCGAGCTCGATCAGGAAATCATGCTGGTCGAACGCAAGCTGCAGCGTTTCGAACGGCTGCAGTCGGTGGTAGCCCGTGCCGAGATCGAGGATGCAACACTGGAACTCCAGGGCCTGAAGGCCCGGCGCGCCAACCTTGAAAAGGCGCCAACGGCGGCTGAAGAGCTCACCGCCCCCGTATCGGGCGTCATCGCCGCGGCCCAGGCCGTTGCTGGCCAGATTGCGGAGCCCAATACCGTGATCTTCCAGATCATCGATCCAAGCCGCTACTGGGTGGAAGCACTGAGCTTCGACGCGCATTCCGTGACGGGGACGGCGCGAGGGAAATTCATGGATGGCAGAACCGCCTCTCTCTCCTATCGGGGCAGCGGGCTTGCTGATCGCAATCAGGCGATCCCGATCCATTTCAGCGTCGAGGGCCAGGCAGAAGGTATCCGTGCCGGGCAGTTGCTGACCGTTCTGTCATCGACCACCGACGAGCGTACGGGCATTGCCGTGCCACGCACCAGCGTCCTGCGTGCTTCCAACGGGCAGTCACTTGTCTATGAACACACCAATGCGGAACGTTTCGTGCCGAGGGAAGTCCGTACCGAGCCGCTGGATGGTGACCGTCTTCTCATAGTCTCCGGGATCGAAGCCGGTAAGCGCATCGTCACACAGGGTGCCGAACTCCTGAACCAGATCCGCTGAGGCTGCGATGTTCAACTTTCTCGTCACCCAGTCGCTGCGGAACCGCCTGTTCGTCCTGGCGATCGCCGCAGTCCTCATGATCTACGGCGCGTTCACGGTCACCCGTCTGCCCGTCGATGTCTTCCCCGATCTCAATCGGCCGACCGTCACCATCATGACGGAGGCGGAGGGGCTGGCACCGGAAGAGGTCGAGCAACTCGTCACCTATCCGCTCGAATCCCAGATGAACGGGCTTCCCGGTGTGAGCCGCGTCCGCTCGACATCGGGAGTCGGTCTCTCGATCATTTATGTCGAGTTCGACTGGGACACGGATATCTACCGCAATCGCCAGCAGATCGCCGAGAGGCTGTCGCTTGTGCAGCCGCAACTGCCGGCGAATGTCGTGCCGCAAATGGGCCCGATCAATTCGATCATGGGCCAGGTCATGCTCATTGCCGTGACCGGGCCGGACAATGTCTCGGCCATGGAGTTGCGCGAACTCGCTGATTTCACCGTCCGACCGCGAATTCTGAGCATCCCCGGTGTCGCCCAGGTCATTCCGATCGGGGGCGAGGTTCGCCAGTATCGCGTTTCTCCGAACTCTGCCGCCATGCGGGCACTCGGCGTATCCTTCGAACAGATCGAACAGGCTTTGGCGCAGTTCGGCTCGAACACCGGTGGCGGCTTCACCGACCAGTACAGCCGCGAGTTCCTGATCCGAAATGTCGGCCGCACGCAAAACATCGAAGATCTCGCAAACGTCGTCGTGGCGAGTGTCGATGGCCAACCTGTGCTTTTGAGGCAGGTTGCCGAAGTCGGGTTCGCGCCGCGCCTGAAACGTGGAGATGCCGGTTATCAGGGCCAGTCTGCGGTCATCGTCTCGGTGGAAAAACAGCCGGATATCGACACTGTAAAGCTGACCCGAGAGGTCGAGGCAGCCCTTGGGGAGATCAGCGCCACCTTGCCGGCTGGCGTCAAGGCCGATCAGGTCCTCTTCCGGCAAGCGAATTTCATCGAGACCTCGATCGGCAATGTGCAGAAGGTTCTGCTTGAAGCCATCGTCGTCGTTGCCATCATCCTCTTCGTATTCCTCCTGAATACCCGGACGACCCTGATCTCGCTGACGGCCATTCCCGTGTCCATTCTGGTCACCGCGATCGTCTTCTATCTCTTGGGTCTCTCGATCAACACGATGACACTCGGCGGCCTCGCGATCGCCATCGGTGAACTGGTCGACGATGCGGTCGTCGACGTCGAGAACATCTTCCGGCGGCTGCGGGAAAACCGGGAGAAGGGCAATCCGCGCTCGGTCTTCGACGTGGTTGTCTCGGCGAGCCAGGAGGTCCGCTCGGGCATCGTCTATGCGACGATGATCATCGTGCTCGTCTTCGTGCCGCTGTTTGCCCTCTCAGGGATCGAGGGCCGGCTCTTCGCGCCGCTCGGTCAGGCCTATATCATTTCAATCCTAGCCTCCCTCGTCGTCTCGATCACGCTGACCCCGGTCATGGCCTATTACATGCTGCCTGGCCTCAAGCGTCTCGACGAGCATGAGGGCGTGGTCGTGCGGGTCCTGAAACGGGCAAACCGCCGTCTTCTCGATTGGTCCTTCGGACATCCGAAGATCCTGATGACGACCGTGCTCGCTGGTGTCGTGGCAGCGATTTTGTTTGCCACGCAACTGCCAAGGTCCTTCCTGCCGCCCTTCAACGAGGGAACGCTGACGATCAACATGCTCTTCAATCCCGGCATCTCGCTTGCCGAGAGCCACCGGGTCGGCCTGATCGCCGAACGGTTGATCATGGAGGTTCCCGAGGTCGAGCAGGTCGGTCGTCGCACCGGCCGTGCCGAGCTCGATGAACATGCGGAAGGCGTGCACGCATCAGAGATCGAAGTGGCCCTTGCGGCAGACGGAAGAAGCAAGGACGAGATCATTGCCGATATTCGTTCGCGGCTTTCGGTCCTGCCTGTCGCCACCAATGTCGGTCAGCCGATCTCGCACCGTCTTGACCACATGCTCTCGGGTGTGCGCGCCCAGATCGCGCTGAAAATCTTCGGCGAGGATCTCGACAGCATTCGTGGCTTTGCCGAGGAGTTTCGCGGCAAGCTGGCTGAGATCCCGGGGATCGTCGACCTTCAGGTGGAAAAACAGGTCCGTATCCCGCATCTCGAAGTGATCGTCGATTACCGCCGGGCTGCCCTCTATGGCATCCAGCCGGCGGCCGTCACCGAGCAGCTCGAACGACTGTCGAACGGGACGATCGTCTCCCGCATCGTCGACGGCAACAAGCGGTTCGATGTCGTGTTGCGGCTCGAGGATGATATCCGCAGCACCAAGGGGCTTTCGGATCTCCTCATCGAGACACCTGCGGGCTGGATCCCGGTCAGCCAGATCGCAGAAGTCCGCGAGACGGATGGTCCCAACCAGATCCTGCGTGAAAACGGCAAGCGTCGCGTCGTGGTGCTTGCCAATACCGACGGCGAAGCCGACATGGCAACGGTCATTGCCGAGATCCGCAAGGTGATCGCGACCTCGACCCTGCCACCCGGTTTCTTCGTCAGCCTGGAAGGCACCTTTCAGGCGCAGGAAGAATCGATGAGAACCATCGGCCTCCTCTCCATCATCTCGCTGACGATGGTGTTTGCCATCCTCTATTCGCGCTATCGCTCGGTGCTCTTCGTCTCGATCATCATGGCGAGCGTGCCGCTGGCCTTGATCGGCTCGGTCACCGCGCTCTGGATAGCCGGCCAGCCGCTTTCCGTCGCCTCGATGATCGGCTTCATCACGCTCACAGGCATTTCGACCCGAAACGGCATCCTGAAGATCAGCCATTACATCAACCTGGCAATCCAGGAAGACCTGCCGTTCGGCAAGGAATTGGTCGTGCGGGGTTCGCTTGAGCGTCTGACACCCGTCTTGATGACGGCCCTGTCGGCGGGTGTCGCCCTGATCCCGCTGATGATCGACGCGACAGCACCGGGCAAGGAAATCCTTCACCCGGTCGCCATCACCATCTTCGGGGGGCTGGTCACGGCCACCGTGCTCGATACGCTTCTGACACCCACGCTGTTCCTGCGCTATGGTCGCAAGCCTCTGGAGCGCCTGGTCGAGCAGGCGCGTCGCCAGGCCAGCGATGCACAGCAGTCTGCCGGATCACCCACCCGAACCATTGAAGCCTTTTAGTCCTGCCAGGAGAACTCCATGCGTCGCAGCCTGCTTGCCCTGTCCCTCATCGCCGTCATGACGGCACTGCCCGCTCATGCACATGCACCACGCCCGGGTCCGAACGGCGGCCTCAAGGTGGATGCCGGGGCAAACCATCATGTCGAACTGGTCGCCACCGGGACGACGGAAGTGACGATCTACCTCTTCGATGCTGCCGATCAGCCCGTGTCCGCAACCGGTCATGCCGGCACTGCGATCCTGTTGATCGATGGCGCTGTCCGGCGATTTGCGTTGTCGGCTGCCGAAGGCAACCGTCTGACAGGGACTTCCCCCGTTCCGGTCAATCCGGGCGTCAAGGGCGCTGTCCAGGTGACGACACCCGACGGGACAACGGCGCAGGCAAAGTTCTGATCGTCTGCAGTTTTGGGAACGCAAGCGGTGCTACATTTGTTGCTCTGCCGCCTCCAAACTATCGGAGGCAGCAAAAAATCGCTTAAATCGGAGCGAAGGGAAGGTCGCTTAGGCCGCGGCAGCCGGTCGAGATGCATCGCTGAGGCTTGCCCGGTAGCGGATCAGATCCTCGATCGAAATCAGCGGTAGACCATGCAGTTTGCAGAACTCGACCAGTTCGGGCAGCCGCGACATTGTTCCGTCGTCATTGGCGACTTCGCAGATCACGCCCGACGGTTTGGCGCCGATCAGCCTGGCGAGGTCGACAGCAGCTTCCGTGTGCCCGGGCCGGCCGAGGACGCCGTCAGGATGCGCGCGCAAGGGAAAGATGTGTCCCGGGCGTGCAAAGTCCTGTGGCTGCGATGCCTCGTCCATCAGGGCGCGCACGGTGGCCGCGCGATCGGCAGCCGAGATCCCTGTGGTCGTCCCGTGGATGTAATCCACCGAGACCGTGAAGGCGGTCTTCAGATATTCCGTATTGTTCGGTACCATCAGCGGAATATCGAGCGCGTCGAGACGCTCGCCTTCCATGGCAATGCACACCAGCCCGCGCGCATGTTTCATCATGAATGCGATGCTGTCCGCCGTCACATGATCGGAAGCAACGATGATGTCGCCTTCATTCTCGCGGTTCTCGTCGTCGACAACGACAACCATACCCCCGCGCGCGAGGGTCTCCAATGCGTCTTCAATTTTCGACAGTGTCATTCCAGTGCCTTTCAAGGGTTGCCGCGTGAGCGGCCAAAACACGACCTCACGGCCGCCATTCCATCCCTTGGGCGAACACAGCACACGCGCCTCCCCTGCGTGGGGAGCCGCAACAGCCGATGCTCTCTTTCATCCGGACTCTAACCGTCGGCTCCGGCATCGCACCGGATCTGCTGCCTTTCACCGAGGTGAAAGCGCTCGCGGGCTCCCGGCAAAGCCGGATACCGCCGGTGGGGAATTTCGCCCCGCCCTGAGAACCTCGATAACGTAGGTGAGATGCTGCAGTCTTTTCAAGGGCAAACTGAGCATGTGCAGCAGATTTCATGCGCATTGTTGCGGGAGCGACTTGGCTTGGGCCGATCGAAAAAAGCACGGTGCTATGAACACCGTGCAGGCTTGGGAGGCCTTGTTTGAGATTTGCCTTTACCAGCAGCAGAAGCCGCCATCGACCAGCAGGTCGACACCGGTGACGAAGCTCGCGGCGCCAGACAGGAGGAACACGGCCGGCCCGACCATCTCGTCAACGGTTGCCATCCGCTGCATCGGTGTCTGTTCCTCGAAGAGCTTGGTCTGATGGACCATCTCCGCACGCGTATTCATCGGAGTTGCCGTATAGCCGGGACTGATTGTGTTGACGCGGATGCCGCGTCCGACCCATTCCATCGCCATGGATTTCGACATGTGGATCACGCCGGCCTTGGACGCATTGTAGTGGCATTGATTGAGGCCACGATTGACGATCACGCCGGACATCGAGGCGATGTTGACGATCGAACCACGGCCATTCTTCAGCATGGCGCGGGCTTCCGCCTGGCAGGAGAGAAAGACACCCTTGAGGTTGATGTCCATCATCGTCTGGAATTGGCTTTCCTCCATCTCCTCCGCCGGATTGGCATTGGCGATGCCGGCTGCATTGACGGCAAGCGTCAGCGGTCCGAGTTCGGCCTCCGTCCGGGAGACGGCGTCGTTCAGAGCGGCGGACTGCGTTACGTCCGCAGCGATTTCGATGCTGCGGCGGCCGGCGGCCTTCACGTAGCGCGCGGTCGTTGCCAGGCCGTCATCGGTGCGGCGGTCAAGCAGCGCGACATCCGCCCCGCATTGTGCAAGCCCGATCGCAATCCGCTGACCGATGCCGCTGCCGGCGCCCGTCACCAGAGCGACATTGCCCGAGAGATCGAAGAGTTTCGGGGCGTTCAAAGTCATGTCCGACATGGATGTTTCTCCTGCAATTCAGATCGTGGCCAGTTCCATGACCGAGACGTCATTGGCGTCCGTCCGGTCGAGGATGCCCGCTTGTTTTCCCTGAGCCATTACCATGATCCGGTTGGAGACGCCGAGAACCTCTTCCAGATCCGAGCTCACCACGATGACGGCGATACCCTGGCGGGCGAGTTCCATGATGGTGTCGTAGATCGATGATCGTGCACCGACGTCGATGCCGCGCGTCGGTTCGTCGAGGACAACGACCTTGGGGCTCCTCGCAAGCCATTTGGCCAGCACGACCTTCTGCTGGTTGCCGCCTGAAAGCTCGCCGGCATTTTGCTCGCCGCGTCCCTTGACCCCGAATTTCTTGATATAGGTATCGGCAAAGCTGCCGAGCCGTTTCGAGGTGATCCATCCGCCCTTCGAAACCGCGTCGAAATTGGCGTATCCGATGTTTTCTGTGATCGAATGCTCGAGCACCAGCCCTTGCAGTTTGCGGTCTTCGGGAACCAGAACCACGCCGTTGTCGATCGCATCACGCGGACTGCGCGGTGTGATGTCCTTGCCGTCGAGGATGACCTTGCCGCTGGCAATCGGGTCTGCACCGGTGATCGCGCGCACCAGTTCGGTACGCCCGGCCCCAACGAGGCCGGCGATGCCGAAGACTTCCCCGCGCTTCACGGAAAAGTCGATGTTCCGGAAAGTGTTCGAAGGCGAGGAGAGGCCACGCACTTCGAGCATGACGTGATCCTGTGGGGCGGGGACCGCCGGAAACAGGCGGTCCAGCGACCGGCCGACCATGGCCTCGACGATGGTGCGGACCGGGACGTCACCGCGATCGAATTCCTGGACCTTCGAGCCGTCACGCATGACGACGATCCGATCGGCAATCTGCCGGATTTCATCGAGACGATGGGAAATGTAGATGATGCCGACGCCGTCGGCCTTGAGCCGTTCGATCTGCCGGAACAGAAGCTGGGTTTCTTCGCCGCCCAGTGCGGCAGTGGGCTCGTCCAAAATGAGCAGCCTGGCGTTGAGGGTCATCGCCTTGGCAATTTCGATCAACTGCTGCTTGGCCGTCGATAGCCCATCGACCAGACGGCGGGGAGAAACATCGAGCCCGAGCCGCTGCAGGCCGGCATACGCGCGGTCTTCCATAGCTTGCCGGTCGATGCGTCCGCCCTTGGTTAGATAGCGTCCGACAAAGACATTCTCGGCGATCGACAATTGCGGCAGAAGCTTCAGCTCCTGGTGGATCATGCCGAGGCCCGCGTCCATCGCAGCGCGGGGTGTCGCGGGCGCGTAAGGCTCTCCAAACCAGGTCATCTGACCTGAGGTTGGCTGAACGGCACCGGAAATGATCCTCGAGAGGGTCGACTTTCCGGCGCCGTTTTCGCCCAGCAGCGCCACGACTTCACCCGCTCTCACATCGAGGTCGATGCCGTGCAGGACCTCGAGCGATCCGTAGACCTTGCGGATCTGCCGGAGCGAGAGGATGGGAGGGAGGTCATTGGCAGTCATGGCGCTGTCTTCCGGTCGTAATCAGGGATGTTCGGCAACGAACTTCGCAGCGTTTTCCGGCGTCGTCAGGAAGCCCGGAAGCAGCTGCTCGGCCGGGAGCTTTTCGCCTGCAGCAAGCTTGATGGCGCTGTCGACGGCGAGGCGCCCGATGCCGCGAACCTGCTGGGTTGCCGTGGCGTCGAAGCCGCCTTCAGCAAGGATCGGCAGAGCCGTCGTGTCACCGTCGAAGCCGCCGACGTAAACGCGCTGCGACACACCGGAGACCTTGACCGCCTGTGCAGCGCCGAGAGCCAGACCGTCAGCCTGAGCGAAGATCAGCGAAACATCCGGATGAGCCTGCAGCAGGTTCTGGCCGATGTTGAGGCCTTCAGCCTGCGACCACTGCTCGCTCCACTGCTGAGCCACCAGTTCGACGCCAGCATTTTCGCCGATCGCCTTCATGCAGCCCTTGGTGCGCTCGACTTCCGGCGTCGTGCCCTTCTGGCCATGGATCATGATCATCTTGCCCTTGCCACCGGCAAGACCAATGATGTGCTTGCAGACTTCGTAGGCCGACGTTGCGTTGTCGGTGGCGATGAAGGTGTCGCCCGGAGCTTCGTCCGCATTGCGGTCGACGTTGACGACCGGGATGCCGGCTTCCTTGGCAAGGCGGGTCGGAACCGCAGCAGCAGCCGCACCGGCAGGAATGTAGATGAAGGCGTCGATGTCCTGCGTCAGCAGATCCTGAACCTGGCTGACCTGGGTCGCGCTGTCATTCTTGGCGTCGACTGTGATGACTTCGATGCCCTTCTCCTTGGCATAGGCCTCGACGCCGATCTTGATCTGGTTGAAGTAGTCGGCCTGCAGGTTCGACACGGCGAGCCCGATCTTCTTCACCTCTTCGGCGGATGCGCCGAGCGGGTTGAGAGCAGTCGTCGCCAGTGCTGCGGCGGCCAGAAGCATGGTCTTGAGTTTCATGGTAGATCTCCTCCGTTGTTTCGGGACCCCGCTACCATCGCAGGACCGAAGTTTTTGCCTGGCAGGTGCCCGGCGGTGAACTGGCGGCAGCGCCGCCAAACTGATCCGCAACCGAAGCGTCACTTCCTCTTGATGGCTTCGGCAGCGACTGCGAGTGCGATGACGACGCCGATGACGACAGCCTGCGTGAAGGGCGAGACCCCGAGAAGGTTCAGGCCATTGCGAAGCACGCCGATGATCAGGACGCCGATGATGGTGCCGAGAATGCCGCCCTTGCCGCCGCTGAGGCTCGTGCCGCCGATGACGACGGCGGCGATCGTGTCGAGCTCATAGGAGACGCCGGCCGTGGGCTGGACCGAGTCCAGACGCATCGCAAGGACCACGCCCGCAAGACCGGCAAGCAGTCCGGACACGACATAGACGCCGATCGTATAGAGATTGACGTTGATACCGGCGAGACGGGCAACCTCCTGGTTGCCGCCGATGGCGTAAAGCGAGCGTCCGCCCGAGGTGTAACGCAGATAGATCCAGCCGAGCACGAAGACGACGAGCATCACGGCAACCGTCAAGGTCAGAAAGCCGCCGTAACGCGTGTAGGCAAGCAGACTGAACCACGAGGGAAAACCGACGATCTGCTGGCCGTCGGTGATCATGTTGGCCAGGCCACGCGCCACCGACATCATCGCCAGCGTGGCGATGAAGGCAGGAACCCCAAGTGCGGTGATCAATAGGCCTGAGATCGCCCCCGTAATGGCAGCGACTCCAAGTGCTAGCAGTATGCCGACAGGCAAGGGAAGCCCGACCTGGTTGGCCAGATAGCCCATCACCATCATCGTCAATGCGAGAACGGAGCCGACGGCCAGATCGATGCCGCCGATCAGGATGACCATCGTCATCCCGACCGCCATGATCCCGAGCACGGTGATCTGGTCGAGCACGTTGAGAAGGTTGCGTGCCGACATGAACTTGTCGGTGGCAAACGACAGGAAGATGCAGAGCAGGATCAGCCCGATCAGTGGACCGGTCGTCCCTCTCAATGCCGCAAGAACACTCGCTCCGGCGCCTCGATCCTGGTCTGTCGCTGATATCGACATCCATGCCTCCCATATTGCCCCAGCAACTCGATGCCGGTATAATTATTCATTGCTGTCTGTAAATTCGTAGCGCAGGCTTCCGGGGGCTGTCAACTGTCCCGTCGATGCGGTGATGCAGATTTAATTTGCCCAATCCGCTTGACAGGGAAACATCTCATGCAATTATATGACGTACGGTATATTTATTCACTATGAGGTTTCCATGCAGCCGAATGATCTCGACCGCATCGCAAGGCAGATACGCCTCCGCGATCTCCAGGCGGTGTACGAAGCGGGCGCTGGCCATATCGGCGGAGAAATGTCGGCAATCGACATTTTGACGGCTCTGTATTTTCAGGTCCTGCGCCTATGGCCGGATCAGCCGAAGCATCCTGAGCGGGATCGTTTCGTCCTGTCCAAAGGGCATGTCGCCCTGGCGCTCTACGTGACGCTTGCAAAGCGCGGCTTCATTCCCGAAGACGAGATCTCGACCTTCCTGAAGCCGCATTCACGCCTCAACGGGCACCCGAATTGCAACAAGGTCCCGGGCGTTGAAACCAATACCGGCCCTCTCGGGCATGGCCTACCCGTCGCTGTCGGTATGGCAAAGGCAGCAAAACTGACCGGTGCCGCCTATCGCACCTACGTTCTGACCGGCGACGGCGAGATGCAGGAGGGATCGAACTGGGAGGCGATTTCGTCAGCTGCCCAGTTCGGCCTCGACAATCTCACATTGATCATCGACCACAACCGGTTCCAGCAGGGTGCCGCCTTAAGCGACACCAACAACATGGCACCCTTCGCGTCCAAGCTTCAGGCCTTCGGTTGGGATGTCACGGAAATCAACGGCAATGACATGGCCGAGATCGTCCCGGCGCTTCAGCATCGGTCCGACCGTCCTCACTGCATCGTTGCCCATACCAACAAGGGGCATGGCATCTCCTTCATGCAGGACCGCGTCGATTGGCATCACAAGGTGCCGAACGCCGAACAATACAAAATTGCTCTCGCCGAGCTCTCGGAGGTGCTGTGATGAACGCCGTGACCATGACCGAAAAACTGCATGACTGCCGCGATGCGTTCGTCTCGGTGCTTGAGCGCCTTGGCGCAGAGAACTCGAAGGTCGTTGCCGTCTGCAACGACTCCGTCGGTTCCTCGAAGCTCGGCGGCTTCAAATCGAAATGGCCGGAACGGCTGGTCAATGTCGGGATTGCCGAACAGAACATGGTCGGCGTCGGCGCAGGTCTCGCCAATGGCGGGCTCTTGCCTTTCGTCTGTGGTGCATCCTGCTTCCTGACCGGCCGCTCGCTTGAGCAGGTCAAGGCCGACATTGCCTACTCCAATGCCAATGTGAAGCTCGTCGGCATCTCCTCGGGCATGGCCTATGGCGAACTTGGACCGACCCATCACTCCATCGAGGATTTTGCCTGGATGCGGGTGCTGCCCAACCTGCCCGTTATCGCACCCTGCGATTCCATCGAGACGGCGGCGGCCGTGGAATGGGCGGCCCGCTACGAGGGGCCTGTGTTCCTGCGCCTGTCGCGCGTCGGCGTGCCGGACCTCCTTCCGCAGGGGCACGTCTTCGAGCCCGGCAAGGCCAACCTCCTGCGCGACGGCGATGCTATCACGCTGATCGCAAACGGCACGCTGACCCACCGCGCCATGAAGGCCGCCACGATCCTCGCCGCCCGCGGCATCGAGGCGCGCGTGCTCAACATGGCGACGGTTCGCCCGATCGATGTCGACAGCGTGGTGGCGGCAGCTCTCGACACCGGCGCCATTCTCACGGCCGAGGAACATTCGGTCTATGGTGGCCTCGGCTCCGCGATCGCCGAAGTCATCGTCGCAGAAGCGCCGGTTCCGATGAAGATCCTCGGCGTTCCTGGCATCTTTGCGCCAACCGGGTCGGCGGAATTCCTGCTTGATGAATTCGGCATGGCGCCGGAGGCCATGGCAAACGCTGCCGAAGAACTGCTGGCGCGCAAGCGCGGGCGCAGCTAACGGCTAATACTCTCCAGGATGTCGCCGCACGCAGCACGGCGGCATCTGACCGCTTTCGGAGCTCACATGATCACCGCCATTCTTGCCATCGACCAGGGGACCACCAACTCCAAGGCCGTACTCGTTTCGAGCGATGGCATCATCATGGCGCGCGGGTCTTCACCCGTCGGCATCTCGCATCCGCAACCCGGCTGGGTGGAGCAGGATGCCGACCGCGTCTGGACATCGGTGCTGGAAGCGATTGCCGCCTGCCTGGTCAATGCGCCGCCGGTGTCCATCGCCGGGATCGCGATCTCCAACCAGCGCGAATCCGTAACCATCTGGGACGGCGAAACCGGTGAACCGCTCGGCCCTGTTGTCAGCTGGCAATGCCGCCGCAGCGCGCCTGTCTGTGCCGAACTCAATGCGGCCGGGCATTCCGCCCGGGTCGAGGCCCTGACCGGCCTTCCGATCGATCCGATGTTTCCCGGCCCCAAGATGAAATGGCTCCTCGACCGCGCGCCGGCGGGAAGACCGATCCGGCTTGGCACGATTGACGCCTGGCTCATCCACCGCCTGACCGGCGGCCGGGTCCATGCCTGTGATGCGTCGAACGCGGCCCGAAGCCAGCTTCTTGACCTCAACCGGATGGAGTGGAGCGACGAGCTTTCAGCCCTTTTCGGCGTGCCCAAGGCCCATCTGCCTGAGGTTCGCGACAGTGCGTCGCGGTTCGGGGAGACCCTTGGTGTCCCCGGTCTGCCGGACGGGATACCGATTGCGGCGGCGATCGGGGACAGCCACGCAGCCCTCTTCGGTCATGGCGCCTTCGAGCCCGGCGACGGAAAGGTCACCTTCGGGACCGGCTCGTCGATCATGACGACCCTGCCGCATTTCATCGCGCCGCAAAACGGCATCACCACGACGATCGCCTGGTCGCTCGGCGGCACCCCGACCTATGCCTTCGAGGGCAATATCCTTGTCTCTGCCGCATCGTTGCCATGGATGGTGGAGATCCTCGGTCTGCCGGATGTTCAGGCGCTGGTTGATCTCGCGAGCACTGCGGAGCCGGAGGGGCCGGGCTTCGTGCCGGCCTTTGTCGGTCTCGGCGCCCCCCATTGGCATGCCGATGCACGCGCCCTGTTTTCCGGGATCACGTTCAACACGACACGGGCGCAGATGGCACGGGCCGTCACCGACTCCATCGCCTTCCAGGTCCATGATGTCTTCAAGGCCATGGTTGCCCAGTCCCCGGCGCCGCTGGGTAGGCTGTTCGTCGACGGTGGACCGAGCAAGAATACCTTCCTGATGCAATGCGTCGTCGATGCACTCGACCATCCCGTCATCCAATGCGATGCCGCCGAAGCCTCCGCGCTTGGCGCCGCTTATCTCGCGGGCCTCACTCTCGGTCTCTGGGACAGTCTCGACGGGATCAAGGCCCTGCCGCGCAAGACAGCGACACTCGATGCGAAAGAGAGCGATGTCAGCCGGCGTCTGACGACCTGGCAGGATGCAATCTTCCGCTCGACCGTTTCACCGACTTCATCTATGGGTGAATAAAAATTCACCCATCGGAGGGGTTCATGGGACGTCTCAACGAGCTTCGACTTATCGCCCGCGTCGCGCAGATGTATCATGCCGAGGGCAAGCGGCAGGCCGAGATTGCCGAGATCATGCATATGTCTCAGGCCACCGTCTCGCGCATGCTGAAACGGGCGGAGATGGAAGGGATCGTTCGCACCACGATCATTCCGCCGCCGGGCACGTTTGCCGATCTGGAAATGGCGCTGCGCGATCGCTACGGCCTGACCGAAGCGATCGTCATCGACTGTTCGGAAGACCGTGACGGCGCGATCATGGCCCGCATCGGCGAGGCCGCCGCGCACTTCGTCGAAGTCACCCTGCAGCAGGATGAGATCATCGGCGTTTCCAGCTGGAGCCAGACCATCCTGCGCATGGTGGACAACATCCATCCGCTGAAGACGGGCCGCGCCAAATACATCGTCCAGATCCTGGGCGGCATGGGCGAGGCCTCTGTTCAGACCCATGCCACCCAGCTGACCGCAAGGCTTGCAAAACTCACCGGCGGCGAGCCGCGCCTGCTGCTCGTCCAGGGCATTACTTCGTCACGGGAGGCAAAGCTGGTGATGCTGGCTGACCCGGTTGTCCGCGGCACGATGGATCTCTTCGGCCGCCTTACGCTCGCCATCATCGGCATTGGCGCCGTCGAGCCGTCGGAGCTTCTGGCGCGCTCCGGCAACGTCTTCTCCCGCCAGGAGATGGCGATGCTGCACGACGCGGGAGCCGTCGGCGAAATCTCGTTCCGCTTTTATGACCGCGACGGCAAGCCGGTCGAGACCCCGCTCAACGAGCGGGTCATCGGCATCTCGCTCGAAGACCTGCGCAAGGCCGACCGGGTGATGGCGCTGGCCGGCGGAGAATCGAAGACCGAGGCGATCGCCGGTGCCCTCAGGATGGGCATCATCGACGTCCTCGTGACGGATAAGTTTACCGCGGCCCGTCTGACGGCCTGATGCCCACTTCCGGGCGGACTGTCGGATCGGCTGCATCAAGGAGGAGTGAGACCATGCAGCGTTTTTCCGGACAGACCGTCTTCGTAACCGGTGGCAACAAGGGCATCGGGCTGGGCATTGCCCGTCGCTTTGCCGAAGAAGGCGCCAAGGTCGCCATTGCAGCCATCGAGCCTGATACGAGGGACGTCGCCTTGCGGCTTGCCGAAGACACTGGCGCCGAAACACTCGGCCTGCAACTCGATGTCACCGACGCCGCCGCCGTACGCGTGGCCTATGCCGAAGCGGAAGCACGCCTCGGACCTCTGAGCATCTCCGTCCAGAATGCCGGGGTCATCACCATCGCCAAGGTCGAGGATCTCAGCGAACGCGAATGGGACCTCAATCTCGACGTCAATACCAAGGGCGTTTTCCTCTGCTGCCAGGAGGCCGTGGCACGCTTCCGCGCCAGCGGCACGAAGGGACGCCTGATCAACACGGCATCCGGCCAGGCTCGCCAGGGCTTTATCTACACGCCCCATTATGCCGCATCGAAATTCGGCGTGGTGGGTCTGACCCAGAGCCTTGCCAAGGAGCTCGCCAGAGAAGGCATCACCGTCAACGCCATTTGCCCGGGCATCATCCACACCGAGATGTGGGACTACAATGATCGCGTCTGGGGCAAGATGCTGGGCGACTACGGCCCGGGCGAACTGATGGCCGAATGGGTCGAAGGCATTCCCATGGGCCGAGCCGGAACACCCGCCGAAGTCGGCGCTCTCGTCGCCTTCCTCGCCTCGGCCGATGCGGCCTACATCACAGGGCAGACGATCAATGTCGACGGCGGACTGATCATGTCATGAGGCAACTTCTGCCTCCTAAAAGGTGAAGTCCCCACAGCCATGATCGAAACCAGGTGGACGGCCGGTTTCCGCTGTCGGCGACCGTGAATACGGTCGTCCTGCCCTCACGTCGGACGGACGCGATGACCGGCGGCAGAGCGGCAAGCGTGGCCGCCTCGGACCCCCGTTCGCTGAACACCCCTCAAGGCAACGTCGCTTCCATGTCCGAAACGGTCCCGCTTGTCGTGGCCGGACGCTGTCATCACTCGGGAATGTTTCGCATCAGACAGGAACATAACGCTCGATCGTCAAGCTCAGCGATGCCGTGGCCTCCTTGAAGCGCCGGAAGTGGTTCGATGCTCGGTGAGCTGCAAGCGCGGCTTCGTTTTCAAATTCTTCGATCACCAGAAAACCACCGGCGTGCTCGGAGGACTGCAGAATGTCGAACATTCGGTTTCCGGGTTCTCCGCGGCTCAAGCGCTGCAGATCCCGAAGGGCGCTGAGCAGGCTCTCTGCCTCCAAAGGTCCACAGGTGATCCGCAGATGCACGCCAATCGACCGTCGCTGCTGGTTCATGTTATGCCTCTCAATCGCAATAAATTTCATGAAGAAAAATATTATGCACACATGATTGACGCAAGGCCTCCTCCGCGATATTGATCTCGACATGCAATAAATTGCTTCAGGCGATTTTTATTGCAGATGATCACCATCTCTGGGAGGGGAAAAATGCTGAAGTCTCTGAAGGCCGCGACCGCCATCGGCCTGATTGCCGCCGCCGCCATTGCCGGAGCCGTCGCGCCGGCCAACGCCGAAGGAAAGTTTGCCTGCGAGCCGGGCGAAACCTATGTCATGAACGTGATGGTCTCCGGCCATCCCTATTGGGTCCCGGTTTTCGAAGGCTTCAAGCAGGCCGCGAAGGCACTGGGCTGCGAAGCGGCCTTCACCGGCACGCCGGAATACGACATCACCAAGCAGATCGCGTCCTTCGAGCAGGAAGTGGTGAAGAAGCCGAAGGGCATCCTGCTGCATCCGATGCAGGCGGACCCCTTCATCGAGCCGATCAACAAGGCGATCGACTCGGGCATCTCGGTCACGACCTTTGCGGCAGACTCGCCGAAGTCCAAGCGCACCGCCTACATCACCTCCGACAACGTCGCCGAGGCGAAGTTTGCAGCCGAGGAGATCGTCAAGGCGCTCGGCGGCAAGGGCGAATACGCTGTTCTCGAGAACCCGGGCCAGAGCAACCATGATCTGCGGGTCACGGCACTCATCGACTACATGGAGCGGACCCATCCGGACATGAAGCTGGTCGGCCGCCAGGCGACGAACCAGGATTCCAACGCAGCCTACCAGGCGGTCTCCGCCATGCTCCAGGCCAATCCGAACCTCGGCGCTCTCTGGATCCCCGAAGCCGGCTCGGCGGAAGGTGCGGTGGCCTCCGTGCTCGAAGCCAAGAAGAAGGTCCTGATCCTCCATGCGGACATCACGCCCACCACGCTTGAGCACATCAAGCAGGGCAACATCCACATGTCGATCAACCCCAATCAGGGCATCCAGGGCTTCATGGGCTTCATGAACACCTTCCTTGGCGCCCATCCGGAGCTGATCGATCCGTTCAACGACTACAAGGTGTCGGGCTTCAACCCGATGCAGATCCCGTCGATGGACAACGGCTTTGCGGTCATCACCAAGGCCAACGCCGCATCCTTCGATCTCAACGAATACATGAAGGGCCGCTGAGCGCGACCCGACGTGACCCCGGCGGCGCCTCTGGCGGCGCCGGGGACGTCGAAGTGACGAAAGGGGAGGGGTGTCATGGCCGAGGTCGTCCTCAGCTTGACGGATGTGCACAAGTCGTTTGGACCGGTTCAGGCCCTGCGCGGCGCCGAGTTCGAACTGCGTCGGGGCGAAATTCACGCTCTGGCGGGCGAAAACGGCGCAGGCAAGTCGACGCTGATGCACATCATCGACGGCATCCTGCAGCCCGACAGTGGCGAGATCCGCCTCGACGGTGGGCCTGTTCGCATCGCTTCGCCGAATGTCGCCAACCGGCTCGGCATCGGCTTCGTCCACCAGGAAATCGCGCTCTGCCCGGAGATTTCGGTCGCGGAAAACATGTTCATGGCCGAAACGGGGAGAAGCCGGACCCTGTTGATGGACTACCGCGCGCTGGTCGTCCGCGCCGCAGAGATACTCAAGGAAATCGGCGATATCGATCCGAGGCGCCGTGCCGGCGATCTCTCGATTTCGCAGCAACAGATCGTCGAGATCGCCAAGGCGCTGACGCTCGATTGCCGTATCCTGATCCTCGACGAGCCGACAGCGGCTTTGACCGAAACCGAAGCGCAGACGCTGTTCAAGATCATGCGTCGCCTCGCCGATCGCGGCATCGCGATCATCTATATTTCCCACCGTATGGCGGAGATCTTCCAGCATTGCGATCGGATCACCATCATGCGCGACGGCTGCCACATCAAGACGGCCGACATTGCGGCGATCACGCCGGAGGATGTCGTCAACAGCATGGTCGGGCGCGTGCTCGACAAGCTCTATCCGCCCAAGCAGGCACCGGATGCAAAGTCCGACGATGTCATCCTCTCGGTGCGCAACCTCACCGAGGGACGAAGGGTCAAAGATGTCAGCCTCGACTTACGCAAGGGCGAGATCCTGGGGCTTGCCGGCCTGATCGGCGCAGGGCGCAGCGAGATCGTCCGTGCCATCTGCCGGCTGGAAGGCAAGGCTGAGGGCGAGGTCGTGCTGAAGGGCCGGAAGCTCACTCTTCGGGACTATCGCGACAGCATCCGCGAGGGGCTGGTCTATGTTTCCGAAGACCGCAAGGGCGACGGCCTGTTTCTCAACATGTCGATCTCGAACAATGTCTCGGCGCTGGATCTCAAGCGGGTCTCGAACCCCTTCGGCTTGATCAATCGACGTCGGGAGACGGCCAGAGCCGAACAGTTCGGGACGCGGCTCAAGCTGCGCTCCAACGGTGTTGCCGACGCCGTCAACACGCTGAGCGGCGGCAACCAGCAGAAGGTGGCGCTTGCCAGAATGCTATCGGTCGAGCCCGAAGTCGTCTTTCTCGACGAGCCGACCCGTGGTGTTGATGTCGGCGCCAAGGCGGAGATCCATCGTCAGATCAGGGATCTCGCCAATGAGGGCGTCGGTGTCGTCGTCATCTCGTCCGAACTCCCCGAGCTCATCGGGGTGAGCGACCGGGTGCTGGTGGTGCGCGAGGGGCGCATTACGGGAGAGGTCACCGGTGCCGAGATGACCGAAGAACGGATCATGCATCTTGCATCGATCAGCAGTCAGTTGGCCCAAGGCGATACCTCGCCCGTGGGCGAAGCATGAGGGAGTGGGACAAGATGGCAACGATCGACACACAGCATCACGCAGGCTCGGCTGCCGAGCGACGGGTCCAATGGTGGACACCCGCGATCAAGGCGCGCGAGACGGGCCTGATCGTCATCATCCTGACGCTGTTTACGGTGATGTCCTTCATCTCCCCCTACTTCCTCACGGTCGACAACCTCCGCGCCATGGCCATGGCCTTTGCAGTGGAGAGCATCGTGGTGGTCGGCATGACGATCCTCCTCATCTCGGGCGGCATCGACCTGTCGGTCGGCTCAGTGACGGCGCTTGCCATGGTGGTCGCCGGCTGGCTGTTTCTGAACGGGATCGATCCCTGGGCCGCTGCCGCCTTCGCCATCGCGGTCACCACCTGCATCGGCATGTTCATGGGCTTCCTGACCACCGTGGTCGGTCTGCACCATTTCATCGTCTCGCTCGGTGTCATGGTGATTGCCCGCGGCGTCTGCCTGCTGGCGACGGGCGGTCGACCGCTCGGGCTCTTCTCCCTGCCGCCTGAGTTCAAGTTCATCGGCCAGGGCGCGGTCTACGGCATCCCGCTCGTCATCATCATCTTCGTGGTCGTCGTGGTGTCCTTCGACTTCCTGCTGCGCCGGACCACGGCCTTCCGCAAGGTCTTCTATACCGGCAGCAATCCAAAGGCGGCCGCCTATTCCGGCATCCGCGTCGGCCGCGTCGTCTTCGCCACCACCACGCTCTGCTCTGCGCTCTGCGGCGTGGCCGGCGTCATCTACATGGCCCGCTTCGGATCCGCCCAGCCCAGTTTCGGCGTCGGCATGGAACTGAACGTGATCGCGGCAGCCGTCATCGGTGGCGCCAGCCTCTCGGGCGGTGCCGGCACCATCTTCGGTGCGATCCTCGGCGCGGTCCTGCTTTCGGTGGTTTCCAGCTCGCTCGCCTTGCTCAACGTGTCGGTTTACTGGCAGGACATCATCAAGGGAAGCATTCTGCTCACCGCCGTGCTGTTCGACCACTACCTGGTCAAGCGCCGCCGCTGAGCAGCCCGGAAGCAACGAGGAGACGACGCGTCATGGTGGACAACAGGGATGAATTCGATCAGCAGCGCCAGATGTATTCGGTCCTCGTCCTGCATTTCATCGAGGGTGTGAAGCAGTCCGAGATCGCCGAAAGGCTCAACCTTTCACATACGAAGGTCAATCGCATGATCGCCGCCGGCCGCAAGGCGGGCATGGTCAAGATCAGCATCTCCAGCCCCTATCAACGGCTGGTCGACATGGAAAACGAAGTCACCCAGCGCTTCGGCCTGAAGCAGTCGGTGGTCACGCCCACCGTATCGGATAATCCCGAGACGACGCTGCAGATGGTCGGACGGGTCGCGGCCAACCATCTCCTCGAAACGCTTCGGGATGGCGACGTCATCGCCATCACCGGCGGCAAGGCGGTGAGTGCGGTGGTCGAAAACCTCGAGGCCGAGCGCCGTTTCGATGTCCGGGTCGTGCCGCTGACCGGTGGCGTTCAGGGCAAGCATTACACCGACGTCAACCATCTGGCGACGCAACTGGCCGACAAGCTCGGCGGCACCGCGCAGCTCGTCCATGCCCCGCTGTTTGCCGAGGACGATAAGCAGCGCGACCTCCTGATGAATGTCGCCTCGATCCGCGAGGTCTTTGATCTCGCGCGCAAGGCGACTGTGGCCCTGGTCGGCATCGGCTCGGTCCAGGCGCCGGGCTCCGGCTATTACGACCTTTTGCCGGATCCGGCACGCGGCGGCCAGGCGCTTGTTGACGCGGGCATTGCCGGGGAATTTCTGGCGCATCTGATCAAGGCGGACGGTTCGCTCGCCGAGATCGATCTCAATTCGCGGGTCGTGGCACTCGACCCGGCAGACCTCGCCGATTGCCCGACGATCATTGGTGTGGCGGCAGGCAGCCTGAAGGCGGGTCCGGTGGCTGCGACCCTTGCCGGGCGGTTTTTGACCTCGCTCGTGGTCGATGAAGAAATCGCCCGGGCACTCGATACACATGGGGAAGGATGATCCGGTGACGGACCAAGGCATACTCAACAGGCCCATCGGCCGAAGTGGCATCAAGGCATCAGCCGTGGGGCTCGGCACCTGGGCCATCGGCGGCTGGATGTGGGGCGGCACCGACGAGAAGCAATCGATCGATGCCATAAGAGCCTCGGTGGATGCCGGCGTCTCGCTCATCGATACCGCGCCCGCCTATGGCATGGGGCTGGCGGAAACCATCGTCGGCAAGGCGATTGCAGGCCAGCGCGACAAGGTCGTGCTCGTTTCCAAATGCGGTCTCGTCTGGCATGTCGCCGAAGGCACCTATTTCTTCCAGCAGGACGGCAAGCCGGTTCATCGCTACCTGGGGCCATCCTCAATCCGTCACGAGATCGAACAAAGCCTGCGCCGTTTGGGCACCGACTATATCGATCACTATGTCACTCACTGGCAGGATGGAACGACGCCGATTGCCGAGACTGTCGGAGAGCTGCTGCGCCTGAAGGACCAGGGCAAGATCCGTTCGATCGGCGCGAGCAATGTGTCGGAGGCAGATTTCGCCGCCTATCTCGCGACGGGTGCGCTCGATGCGATCCAGGAGGAATACTCCATGGTCAAGCGCGATATCGAGACGAGTTTCGTTCCCACCTGCTTGGACCGTGGGGTTTCCATTCTCTGTTACTCCTCGCTCGCCCTCGGCCTGCTCTCGGGCAAGATTGGTCCGGACCGCGTTTTTGCTGATGATGACCAGCGCCACGGCAATCCGCGCTTCAGCTTCAGCAACCGGGAAAAGGTCGCGAGATTGATGACGGTGATCGACCCGATCGCGGATCAGCACAAGGCATCGGTCGCCCAGGTCGTCATCGCCTGGACGCTCGCCCAACCTGGCATCACCTTCTCGCTGTGCGGTGCGCGCGACCCCACCCAGGCCATCGAGAATGCGGGCGCCGCACGCTTGCGCCTGACCGAACACGAACTGTCGACCATCACGGCCGGCATTAGAGACCATCTGGTCGAACTCGACCGGTAAACCCTCACAGACCACAACAGAGAATTGGGACGTTGGCCTCAAAACCAGCGAACGGTACTTCCATGTCCACATTCCGCGAGGACGCGCTCAGGCGAATTCGACAGGACGGCGATTTCGATGCCGTCGTGGTCGGCGGCGGCATCAATGGCATCGCCGCCTATCGCGATCTGGCGCTGCAGGGGTTGCGCGTGCTTCTGGTCGAGCGGGACGACTTCGCGTCCGGCTGTAGTGCCGCCCCCTCGCGCATGATCCATGGCGGCCTGCGATATCTGGAGAACGGTGAATTCAATCTCGTCCGGGAATCGCTTGCAGAACGCGATGCACTGCTCAGGCTCGCACCCCACATGGTCCACCCTCTGCCGACGACGATCCCGATCCACTCGATCTTCAGCGGTCTTTTCAATGCCGCTGCCACCTTCTTCGGCTCGGTCGGGAAACCATCAAGCCGAGGAGCGCTGGCGATCAAGGCAGGTCTTTCGCTCTATGATTTCGTCACGCGCAAGAACCGGCTTCTCCCGCGTCACGCATTCCGCAACGCCAGCAGCACCCGGGCCCAATGGCCGGACCTGACGCCGGAGGTCCGCTATTCGGCGACCTATTATGACGCCTGGATCAGTCAGCCGGAGCGCCTGGCGCTGGAACTCGTTCTCGACACACGCCGTGATGCCCCCCAGGCGATGGCTCTGAACTATGCGCAATTGCTCAGGATCGGCGAGGGCTGTCAGCTTTCGGCCGAGGGTTCGAACGAACTCATCGTCGTCCGTCCTCGCATCATCGTCAATGCCACAGGCGCCTGGATCGACCAGACAATCACGGCGCTCAGCGATGGCGCAGCACCTGCCGAGAAGACGGTCACCGGCACCAAGGGCTCACATCTCATTCTGGCGAATGACGCGCTCTATCAGGCCCTGAACGGCCACATGATCTTCTTTGAAAACACCGATAACAGGGTCTGCATCCTCTTTCCCTATCTCGGCCGCGTGCTGGCCGGATCGACGGATATCAAGGTTGACAAGCCGGGCCGGACACGCTGCGAACCGGAGGAGCGCGACTACATCCTCGCGGCGATCCGCACCGTCTTTCCGGATCTCGCCATCGCCGCCTCCGATATCGTCTTCAGCTTCAGCGGCATCCGGCCGCTGCCGCGCAGCGATGCGGAATTCACGGGCAAGATCTCGCGCAGCCACGTCATCCATCGCGTCGAGAGCGATCCGCCCCAGCTCTGCATGGTCGGCGGCAAGTGGACGACCTTCCGCGCCTTCGGCGAACAGGTGGCCGACGAAGTGCTCGCCTTCCTCGGTCGTCCCCGCATCGCAACGACCGCCGACCGCCCGATCGGCGGCGGCAGGAACTACCCTGCCGATGGCGAGCGGTTGTCGGCTCTGCTCTCCCGCGACTTTCCCATCAGCAAGGCCCGCGCCGATCACCTGGCATCCACCTATGGATCGCGGGCCTTCGATCTGATGGCCTTCTGCGACGGACATCCGGATGACGTTCCCTTGTCCTCCACAACGGTGATGACGCTGGCCGAAATCCTTTGGCTGATCCAGGGCGAAGACGTTCACCACCTGGCCGACATCGTGCTCCGCCGCACGAGCCTTGCGATCACCGGCCAGATCGATCTCGAAATTCTCGACACCGTGCTGAGCGCCATGGCCCGCGAACTCGCCTGGTCGGGTGAGCAGATCTTTGCCGAGCGGCGGCACCTCATCGATGAACTTGGGACCTATTACGGGGTCTCGGTCGCAATGCTTCAGGACAGATGCAAGGAAAAGGACAAGGCGTCATGATGCGAGTTTCCAAGAAGGCACGAATGAACAGGCTGTTTCGCCAGGGTGGTTGCCTCGACGTTGCTATCGACCACGGGGTCTGCAACGAGCCGAGCTTCCTCATCGGCCTGGAGGACATGGCAGGCGTGGTGGACAAGCTCGTCGAAGCAGGCCCCGATGCCATCCAGATGGCCTATGGCCAGGCAGACCTCTTGCAGGAGAGACCCGAACGCGACAAGCCGGCGCTTGTCATGCGCATCGACATGGGCAATCCCTACAATTCCACGCGCCACCGCAGCATGTGGTCGCAACTACAGAACCATGACGAACCGATCATCGGTGCGCTGGAGATGGACGCGGCCTGTGTCGTCGTCAATCTTTTCATGCTGCCGGACGAGCCGGAACTCTTCCGCCAATGCGTCGAAAACATCAGCCGCGTCCGCGCCGATTGCCACCGTTATGGCATGCCGCTGATGATCGAGCCCTTGGTGATGCTGCCCAACGATATCAGGGGCGGCTACCAGGTGGACGGCGATGCCGAGAAGATCGTCACCCTGGTCCGTCTGGCCTCCGAAATGGGCGCTGATATCATCAAGGCCGATCCGACCAGCGATCCCGAGGACTTCCACAAGGTCATCGAAGCGGCGCGCTGCCCGGTTCTGGTCCGTGGTGGCGGTCGCGAAGATCTGCGCGTCGTGCTCGCCAAATCAGCGGCCCTGATGGCTCAAGGCGCAAACGGGATGGTCTATGGACGCAACATCTATCAGCATGACAATCCGAAGGCGGTCGTGAAGGCGTTGATGGCGATCATCCACCAGCGCGCCAGCGGCGAAGAAGCATGGGGCATTTATAACCGTGGCTGAGAAAAACTACATTTTGGGCGTCGATGTCGGAAACACGGTCATCAAGGCCGTGCTTTTCGACACGGAGGGCCACCAGATCGCCCACTGCGCCATCGACGGCCAGTCGAGCTTTCCAGAACCCGGCCATGTCGAGCGTGATCTCTCGGAACTCTGGGAAAACGGCTGCGCGGCGATCCGGGAAGTGATTTCCACGTCCGGTGTCGATCCCACGCGGATCCTCGGCCTTGGATGTGCCGGGCACGGCAATGGCCTCTATCTGCTCGATCGGGCCTTTCAGCCGCTGAAGGGCATCCAGTCGCTGGACAGCCGGGCAGCCGATATCGCAGCAGAGCTCGACCTTGAGAACGGGGACGCACTCCAGGCGCGCTGTCTGCAGCGCCCCTGGCCATCGCAGACCCCGAGCCTGCTCGCCTGGATCAAGCGTCACGCTCCGGAGACCTATGCGAATATTGGCACCGTCCTGTTCTGCAAGGACTTCATCAACTTCCGCCTGACCGATCGCCTCGCCAACGATATCTCCGACTTGAGCGGCGCCGGGCTGCTTGCCATGCCGGAGGGGCAACTCGATGCCGGATTGCTCGGCCTCTACCACCTCGAGGATGCCCTGTCGTTCTTCCCTGAGCGTGTGCAGTCCGCAGACATTGTCGGCCGGGTCACCTCAGCGGCGGCCAAGGCAACGGGTCTCGCGGAGGGTACACCCGTGATCGGTGGCTACTTCGACGTCGTTTCCAGTGCCATGGGCTCTGGCGTCATCCATGCCGGTGAAGCCTCGGTCATCGCGGGGACCTGGAGCATCAACCAGGTCTTTGCCGATCGCCCGGTCATCAGCCCCGATGTCTTCATGGTCACGACCTTCGGCAAGGATCGATACGTCAACATCGAATCCAGCGCGACCTCCGCCGCCAATCTCGAATGGTATGTCCATCGCATCCGCGGCGACCATGGCGGCGAGGCCTTCGACCGCTGCAATGAGGAGGTCGGCAAGGTCGTACCCCGCGCCGACGACCCCTTCTTCCATCCCTTCATCTTCGGCTCACGCCTCGGTGCCGAGTTTCGCGGCGGTTTCTACGGTCTCGCCGGTTGGCATGGCGAAGGCCACATGATCAGGGCGCTTTTCGAAGGTGTCTGCTTCGAGCATCGGCGCCACATCGAAGTGCTGCGACGCGCCGGACTGTCGGTGGATCGCGCGGTGATGTCCGGTGGCGGCTCGCGTAGCCCCCATTGGCCGCAGATGATGGCCGATGTCCTGGAGATCCCGCTCACCGTTGCCGAGGCCCGCGAGACCGGCGCCCTGGGGGCGGCGATCGGCGCTGCGGTCGCGATCGGCCTTTACGCCTCCTACGAAGAGGCCGTGGCGGCGATGACCCGCTCTGCCAGAGACTTCCAGCCGAATACGGAACGGACGGAGCATTTTCGCAGGCGATACGGGCTCTTCACGGCCCTGACCGACCAGATGCGGGACTTCTGGAGCGCATTGCGCCTGAAGTCCTAGGCCGGCCCAAGACCACAGACGAACATCGGCGATCGTGATCGCCAACGAAAGGACAGACCATGCCGGACACGACACGGCTCGATGGCGACTATGACTATGTCATCGTTGGGGCAGGGACCGCAGGCTGCGTTCTCGCCGCCCGTCTGACGGAGGATCCGACGATCCGCGTGCTGCTCCTGGAGGCCGGAGGATCGGACCGGTATCACTGGGTGCAGATCCCCGTGGGCTATCTCTATTGCATCGGCAATCCGCGCACCGACTGGATGATGCGCACCGCATCCGAACCTGGCCTCAACGGCCGCAGCCTTGCCTATCCGCGCGGCAAGGTGCTCGGCGGCTGCACCTCGGTCAACGGCATGATCTATATGCGCGGCCAGGCGGCCGATTACGATGGCTGGCGCGACCTCGGCAATCCCGGCTGGGGCTGGTCGGATGTGCTGCCCTATTTTCGGAAGTCAGAGGACTATCACGGTCCATCGGGAGACATGCATGCAAAGGGTGGCCCGTGGAAGGTCAGCCGCCAGCGTCTGAAGTGGAATATCCTGGAGGCCGTCCAGGAAGGTGCTCGTGAATTCGGCATCGAACCGCGTACCGACTTCAACGACGGTAACAATGAAGGATCCGGCTTCTTCGACGTCAACCAGCACAAGGGCGTCCGCTGGAATACGGCCAGGGGCTTTCTAAGGCCTGCCCTGAAACGCCCCAACCTGCGTCTGGTCCAGCATGCCCTGGTCGAGCGCCTCACCTTCGAGGGCAAACGCGTGACCGGCGTCGACTATCGCACGCCGGGAGGCTCCTTCTCCGCGAAAGCGTCAGGCGAAGTGATCCTCGCTGCCGGTGCCATCAATTCGCCGAAGCTCTTGGAACTCTCCGGCATTGGCGACCCCGCTCGCCTCTGGTCGCTTGGCATTGATGTGATCATGGCGAAGCCGACCGTCGGGGCGAACCTGCAGGATCATCTGCAGATCCGCACGGTCTTCAAGGTGAAGGACACGGTGACCCTGAATCAGCTGGCCAATTCCTGGCGCGGCAAGATGAAGATCGCCGCCGAATATGCGCTCTTCCGCTCTGGCCCTATGTCGATGGCGCCTAGCCAGTTCGGCATGTTCACCCGGTCAGGTCCGCACGAGGATCGGCCCGACATCGAATATCACATCCAGCCGCTTTCCACCGACAAGCTCGGCGATCCGCTCCACCCGTTTCCGGCAATCACCGTCTCGGTCTGCCAGTTGCGCCCGACCAGCGTCGGTACCTGCCACATAACCTCGGCTGATCCGGGCCTGCAGCCGGAGATCCGCCCACATTACCTCTCGACCGATCATGATCGTTCCGTCGCGGTTGCCGCCATCCGTCAGGCGCGACAGGTGATGTCTGCCACCGCCCTTCGCCCGTTCGCGCCCGAGGAAATCCTGCCTGGCCGAGAGTTCCAGGATGACGAAGCCATGCTGCAAAAGGCCGGTGACATCGCCACGACAATTTTTCACCCCGTCGGCACCTGCCGAATGGGTCCGGACCCCGATGCCGTGGTTGACCCCTCGCTGCGGGTGACCGGCATCCAGGGCCTGCGCGTCGTCGACGCCTCCATCATGCCCCGTATCGTCTCCGGCAACACGGCATCTCCGGTGGTCATGATCGCCGAGAAAGCGGCCGACCTGATCCGGCAGGCGCGAACGGATCTTTGACGCTTGTCGTCATTCGGCAGCCGCCCCTCGCGGCTGCAAGTCCACCCGGACACCCGGACGGTGAAGGATATATCGGATGGAGAACGAGGGGCTCTGGGAATCGGTGGGCCTGGCACTCTGGAAAGCCGTCCGCCTGCATCCTTATCTTTTCTTTACTCCCCACCCGGCTCTTCCTAATCGAAGCCTGACCCGAAACGCCCTTAATCCTGTGTCGGTATCAACAGGAGAAACGGACATGTCCGACTTCATCTTCATCGCGCTGGGTGCAGGCACGCTTCTCGTGCTCGCCTTTTACGCCCGCGCGCTCGACCGGCTGTGAGGGCACGCAGATGCTTGAACCTCTTTTCGGCCTCTTCGTCGCCATCGCGCTTGGCATCTATCTTGTCGTGACGCTGCTGCGTCCCGAGCGTTTCTGATCGGGAGCAGATCCATGACACTTGTCGGATGGCTGCAGATCAGCCTCCTCTTCCTCGCCGTCCTCCTCACCATCAAACCACTCGGCCTGTATATGGCGCGGGTGTTTTCTGGCGAGCGGACCATTTTGTCGCCCGTGCTCGGCCGCCTCGAACGTGATCTCTACCGTGTCGGCGGCATCAACCCCGAAAAGGAGCAGAGCTGGCTCGGCTATACGCTTGCCATGCTCGCCTTCTCGCTCGCTGGGTTTCTCGCTCTTTACGCCATGCTGCGGCTGCAGGCCTATCTGCCGCTCAACCCGCAAGGCTTTCCGGGCGTGCCCTCGGATCTCGCCTTCAACACGGCCGTCTCCTTTGTCACCAATACCAACTGGCAGAACTATGCCGGTGAGACGACGATGAGCCATTTCTCCCAGATGGCCGGCCTCACCGTGCAGAACTTCCTCTCCGCGGCGACAGGCATGGCCCTTGCCGTCGCCGTCACTCGCGCACTTGCCCGCTCCAAGGTTTCGACGCTCGGCAATTTCTGGGTCGATATGACCAGAGCCACGCTCTACGTTCTGGTGCCGCTCGCCATCATCGTCGCCCTCGCCTTCGTCGCCATGGGCCTGCCCCAGACGCTCGACGGCTCGGTCACGGCCACGACGCTCGAAGGCGCCAATCAGGTGATTTCGCTTGGCCCCGTCGCCTCCCAGGAAGCGATCAAGCAGCTCGGCACCAACGGCGGCGGCTTCTTCAACGTCAATGCCGCACATCCCTTCGAAAACCCGACCGCCTGGTCGAACTACCTCAACATCTTCGCCATGCTGTCGATCTCGGCCGCCATGGCCTACACCTTCGGCCAGATGGTCGGAAAGCGCAGGCAGGGCTGGGCACTGATCTCGGCCATGGCGTTCCTGCTGATCGCAGGCGTGGCCGTCACCTACTGGGCCGAGGCCCAAGGCAATACCATCCTGACGGCGATCGGCGTCGATCCAGCACTCGGCAACATGGAAGGCAAGGAAGTTCGCTTCGGCCAGGCCATGACCGCGCTCTACGCAGCCGTTACGACGGGCCTCTCTGACGGCGGCGTCAACGGCATGCACGGCTCGTTCACAGGCCTGGGCGGCCTGGTGCCGATGTTCCTCATTCAGCTCGGCGAAGTGCTGCCCGGCGGCGTCGGTTCCGGTCTCTACGGCATGCTGGTCTTTGCAATTCTCTCCGTCTTCGTCGCCGGTCTGATGGTCGGCCGTACGCCGGAATTCCTCGGCAAGAAGATCGAGGGACGCGAGATGAAGTTCGCCATGCTGGCCGTGCTCATCCTGCCGCTGGTCATCCTCGGCTTCACCGCCGTATCGGCCATGCTGCCCTTTGCGGTGGCGAGCATCGGCACGGCGGGCCCGCACGGCCTGTCGGAAATCCTCTATGCCTACACATCGGCTGCCGGCAACAACGGCTCGGCTTTCGGTGGCCTCACCGGCAACACGGTCTGGTACAACACCACGCTGGGGATCGCGATGCTGCTTGGCCGCTTCGCCTATGTCGTGCCGGTCATGGCGATCGCCGGATCGCTCGCTGCCAAGGTGAAGTCGCCCGCTTCCGCCGGCACCTTCCCGACCGATGGCCCGCTCTTCGTCGGCCTGTTGATCGGTATCATCCTCATTCTCGGCGGCCTGCAATTCCTGCCTGCCCTGGTGCTCGGCCCGATCGTCGAACACTTCGCCATGCTCGCCGGCCAGACCTTCTAAAGGACCCATCATGTCAAAAGACCACAAGGCTCCCGGTCTTCTCGACCCCGCGATCCTGTTTCCGGCGATGCGCGATGCGGTCGTCAAGCTCGATCCGCGCAAACTCCTGCGCAACCCGGTCATCTTCGTGACCGAGATCGTCGCAGTCGTCGTGACGATCCTCTTCATCCGCGACCTCGCCAGCAATCCTGGCGAGGCCGGCTTCTCCGGCCAGATCGCCGCCTGGCTCTGGTTCACCGTACTTTTCGCCACCTTCGCTGAAGCCGTGGCCGAGGGCCGGGGCCGTGCCCAGGCCGACAGCCTGAAGAAGACCAAGTCGGAACTCGTCGCCCGTCGACTGGGCAGCAACGGGAAGACGGAAACCATTCCTGCCTCCAGCCTCAAGGTCGGCGATGTCGTACTCGTCGCAGCCGGCGAGCTGATCCCTGGCGATGGCGAAGTGATCGAGGGCGTCGCCTCGGTCAATGAAAGCGCCATCACCGGTGAATCCGCCCCCGTCATCCGCGAATCCGGTGGTGACCGCTCCGCGGTCACCGGCGGCACGCAGGTGCTGTCAGACGAGATCAAGATCAGGATCACTGTCCAGCCGGGCTCGTCCTTCGTCGACCGTATGATCGCGTTGATCGAAGGCGCCCAGCGCCAGAAGACGCCGAACGAGATCGCGCTCTCGATCCTGCTCTCGGGCCTGACGCTGATCTTCCTCTTCGTCTGCGTCGCGATCTGGGGCCTGGCCGGCTATTCCGGCACGGTTCTCTCGGTCACGGTGCTAGCAGCGCTGCTTGTCACCCTGATCCCGACCACGATCGGCGGTCTGCTCTCGGCCATCGGCATCGCCGGTATGGACCGCCTCGTCCGCTTCAACGTGATCGCCACCTCCGGCCGCGCCGTCGAGGCTGCGGGCGATGTCGATACGCTGCTCCTCGACAAGACGGGTACGATCACTTTCGGCAACCGCATGGCTAGCGACTTTCTGGCCGCTCCGGGTGTGACGCCGGCGGAACTGGCCGAAGCCGCCTTGATTGCCTCGCTGTCCGATGAAACGCCCGAAGGCCGCTCTGTCGTGGCGCTGGCGACAGGCGAGTTCGGCGTGCCGATGCCGAAGGCCGAGTTCGATGCAGTCATCGGCTTCACCGCCGAAACCCGCCTTTCCGGCGTCGATATCGGTTCGCGGCGCCTGCGCAAAGGCGCCGTCGATGCGGTGCTGAAGTTCGCCGGTCTCACCGATCAGGATGCGCCGGCCGAATTCCGCCGCGCCGTCGATCAAGTCGCACGCACCGGCGGCACGCCGCTCGGCGTTGCCGATGGCGACCGCCTGCTTGGCGTCATCCACCTCAAGGATGTCGTCAAACCCGGTATCAAGGAACGTTTCGCGGCGCTGCGTGCCATGGGCATCCGCACGGTCATGGTCACAGGTGACAACCCGGTCACGGCCGCCGCCATTGCCTCGGAAGCCGGCGTCGACGATTTCCTCGCCCAGGCAACGCCGGAAGACAAGCTCGCCTATATCCGCCGGGAACAGCAGGGCGGTCGCCTGATCGCCATGTGCGGCGACGGCACCAATGATGCGCCGGCCCTTGCCCAGGCCGACGTCGGCGTCGCCATGCAGACCGGCACCCAGGCCGCCCGCGAGGCAGCCAACATGGTCGACCTTGATTCCAGCCCGACTAAGCTCATCGAGATCGTCGAGATCGGCAAGCAGCTCCTGATGACGCGCGGGTCGCTGACGACGTTCTCGATCGCCAATGACGTGGCCAAATACTTCGCCATCATCCCGGCGCTCTTCGTCGCCACCTATCCGGCGCTCGAGGCCCTCAACATCATGGGGCTGACGTCACCGCAGTCGGCCATTCTGTCCGCCGTTATCTTCAACGCGCTGATCATCGTGGCGCTGATCCCGCTGGCATTGAAAGGCGTGGCTTACCGTCCGTCCGGTGCAGCGGCACTGCTGCGTCGCAACCTGCTGGTCTACGGCGTCGGCGGCCTGATCCTTCCCTTCGCCGGGATCAAGGTCATCGACATCGCCGTCAGCGCTCTTCATCTGGTGTAATCATGCTCAACCATCTCAGACCCGCACTTACCCTCGTTGTCGCCATGACCGCGCTCACCGGTCTTGCCTATCCGCTGGCGATCAACGGCGTCGCTCAGGCTGTCATGCCTGAAAAAGCCAATGGCAGCCTGATCGAACGTGACGGCAAGGTCATCGGCTCAAGCCTGATCGGCCAGAATTTCGCCTCCGACCGGTATTTCTGGCCGCGCCCATCGGCGACGGGGCCAGACCCCTATAATGCCGCAGCCTCTTCCGGCTCCAACCTCGGCACGACCTCGGTCAAGCTGAAGGAGCGCGTGGCGGGCGATGTCGCACGGCTGACCGCAACCGGCATTGCACAACCGGTACCAGGCGATGCCGTCACCACCTCGGGCTCCGGCCTCGACCCGCATATCTCGCCCGCCTTTGCCGAAGCGCAGGTGACGCGCGTGGCGCAGGCGAGAGGGCTCCAGCCGGCAGCCGTTGCAACCCTCGTCGAGCAGACGATCGAAAAGCCCGATTTCGGCGTTATCGGCGAAGCAAGGGTCAATGTGCTAGAGCTCAACCTGGCGCTCGATGCCCTGAACAGATGAGAACTTGATGGCGGACGACGACCGCAGGGACGAACGGCGTCCCGATCCCGATGCCCTGCTTGCCCTGGCGGAAAAAGACCGCCGGGGCAAGCTCACCGTTTTTCTGGGGGCCGCCCCCGGCGTTGGCAAGACCTATGCGATGCTGTCGCGCGCCCGACGCCTCAAGGCTGATGGCAGCGACGTCGTCATCGGGCTGGTCGAGACCCACGGTCGCGGCGAGACCGCAGCCCTGCTCGACGGCCTCGAAATCCTGCCGCGCCGCAGGGTCGCCCATCGCGGCCGCATGCTCGAAGAGTTCGACCTTGATGCAGCGCTTCAGCGGCGTCCCCGGATCGTCATCGTCGACGAACTCGCCCATTCCAACCCGGAAGACAGCCGCCATCCGAAGCGCCACCAGGACATCGAGGAGCTGATTGCAGCCGGAATCGATGTCTGGACGGCGCTCAACATCCAGCACCTCGAAAGTCTTGCCGATCTCGTTGCCCAGATCACCGGTGTCACCGTGCGCGAACGGGTACCCGACATCGTCCTCAAGCGTGCAGACGAGGTGCTGCTCGTCGATCTCGCGCCATCCGAACTGATCGAGCGCCTGAAGGAGGGCAAGGTTTATCTGCCCGAAAGCGCCAACCGCGCCGTCGACCGCTTCTTCCGCCTCGGCAATCTCACGGCGCTGCGCGAACTGGCACTGCGCCGCACCGCCGACCGCGTCGATGATCAGATGGTCGATTATCTCAAGCAGAATGCCATCGATGGTCCCTGGGCCACGGGTGAGCGCCTGCTGGTCTGCGTCGGCTCCGATCCGCTGTCGGAGAAGGTCGTCCGCGTCGCAAGCCGGCTCGCCTCGGGGCTGAACGCCCCTTGGCTGGTCGTCTCGATCGAGCGTGTCGACCGGGAAGTGGAGACGCCGGAACGCCTGCAGAGGATAGAGACGCTGTTTCGGCTCGCCGAACAGCTCGGCGCTGAGACACGCCGCGTCATCGGCAATGATTTCGTTGAGGAGATCCTGAAGCTTGCCCGGCGCGAGCATGCGACCCAGATCGTCATCGGCACGCGCAAGCGCAGCCGCTGGCAAAGATATGTCACACGCTCGCTCCCGGATGCTCTGTCCCGTCGTGCCTCGGGCCTTGGTGTGCATATCGTCACGCCCGATACCTCGACCGAGGAGATGCGATGGCCGGCCTTGCGCATGCCCAAAGCGACGGCCTTGCGCCAGTCCGCGCTTTCGGCCTTCGGCTTCGTGGCGATCACGGCCATGATCGGCAAGGGCATTGATGTCTTCGTCGAACTGCCGAACATATCGCTGCTGTTCCTGCTTGCGGTTTTAGGAGCCTCCGTCGTCGGCGGCTACATGGCCGCCTTCCTCGCCGCTGCAATGTCGGCGCTGGCTTACAATTTCTTCTTCATCGATCCGATCCACACCTTCACGATTGCCGCCCCCCATGAGGTCTTCGCGCTCTTGATCTTCTTCGCGGTGGCCCTGATTGCCGGGGGCTTCGCCTCGCGCATTCGGGAACAGGCGGAGATTGCGCGGGTGAGGGCGACGGCCCTCCAGTCGCTCTATGATTTCTCCCGCAAGCTCGCGAGCACGGCCAGGGGCGAGGATGCGATCTGGCTCGCCGTTTCGCAATTGCAGGCGAGCCTCAAGCGCAAGGTCGTGCTGCTCGTGCCGCGCAAGGGCGATCTCAGCGTGGCCGCCGCCTGGCCGCCGGACACCGAACTCGACGTCACGGACTTAACGGCCGCCCGCTGGACGCATGACAAGCGAGAACCCGCCGGCCATGGAACAGGCACCCTGCCGAACAGCCGCTTCGAGTTCCGGCCCTTGCTCGGGCCGCATGGCATCGTCGGGGTCTGCGGCATCGAGCAATCAGGAGAGAGGCTCGACCAGAACGCCGAGCGCTCGCTCACCGCCATCCTCGATCAGACGGCGATTGCGCTCGACCGCGCGCGCCTTGCCGATGAAACCGTCGAGCAGGCCGCAAGGCTGGAAGGAGAGCGCTACCGCGAAGCGCTGCTCTCTTCGATCTCGCATGATCTGCGCACGCCACTCGCCACCATCACCGGTGCAGTGACTGGTCTGCGCCAGCTCGGCGAGCGCATGACCCCTGAGAACCGCGACGATCTCCTCCAGTCGATCGAGGAAGAAAGCAGCCGCATGAGCCGCTTCGTCGCCAATCTTCTCGACATGACCCGGATAGAAGCCGGCACGCTGAAGCCCAAGCAGGATTGGGTGGATGTCGCCGACGTCGTGCAGTCAGCCGTCGAGCGCACCCGCAAACACGCGACCGGTCGCATCATCGAGACCGGCATCGCGGCGGATCTGCCACTGATCCGGGGCGACAGTGTGCTGATCGGCCAGGTGCTGTTCAACCTCCTGGACAATGCCGTGAAATACGGCGGCGAAGAGCCGGTCAACGTTTATGCCCGCCGAGACGGCAAGGATGTGCTGATTTCAGTCACCGACCTCGGCAAGGGCATTCCGCCTGAGGATCTGGACCGGATCTTCGAAAAATTCTATCGCAGGGGCAAGCCGGACGGTCGCTCGCCGGGCACCGGGCTCGGCCTTTCCATTGCCCGCGGCTTCGTCGAGGCGATGGGCGGCAGGATCCATGCGGAAAGCCCGGCTCTCAAGAAGCGGGGCACGCGCATCGTCATGCGGTTTCCCGGAAGTGAAGAGAGAGACCAGATCAAGTGAACCAGTCCCGTATCCTGGTCGTCGATGACGAACCGCAGATCCAGCGCTTTCTGAAGCCATCGTTGTCCGCTGCCGGTTACGAAGTCGTCGAAGCGGCCACGGGTGCCGAGGCGTTGAAGGCTGTCGCCACCCAGGCGCCCGATCTCGTCATCCTCGATCTCGGCCTGCCGGACATGGACGGCAAGGAAGTCATCGCCAGCCTGCGCGGCTGGTCGGACATTCCGATCGTCATTCTTTCGGCCAGAGACCGTGAGAGCGAGAAGATCGCGGCACTCGATCTGGGCGCCGACGATTACATCGAGAAGCCATTCGGGATCGGCGAACTGACCGCCCGCATCCGGACAGCACTGAGACATCGAGGTCGCAGAGACGCCATCCCGACCATCATGGAAATCGATGGCCTGACGATCGATCCTGTCAAACGCCTCGTCTCGCGCAGCAGTGAGGCCCTTCATCTCACGCCGAAGGAATACGACCTGCTCCTGCTGCTCGCCCGCCATGCCGGTCGGGTCGTTACGCACCGCACATTGCTGACATCCGTATGGGGCCCCGCCCACGGCGACGACCTGCATTACCTGCGCGTCTTCATCGGCCAGCTCCGCCAGAAGATCGAACGCGATCCGACCCAGCCCCGGATCGTGCGCACGGAACCAGGTGTAGGGTATCGGATGGCGGAGCAGGAGTAATCCTGGCGCCCCGGCTTTGGGCTGAAGTCAAGATGATCGGCGAGCGCCAACGACTTCGGCTCAGGGGCGATCCTGACGGCTCATATTGGCGTCGTCTGATGAGGCGGGCAGCGTAACAAAGTCCAATCATCGTTGGGCCCGGATGGCTCCCCGTTCGCACCCTGCGCCGCCACCGACCTGCTGGACGTCTTCATCCCATGGCGGGTGGTGGTACGGTCGATGCGCGTTCGGCAAGCTTAGGTGCCAACCCTTCACGCTGCTGGGCCAATAACGATGGTCCTCGTTTCGCGGGCACAACAGCCAATAATCCGGTCCGCCAAGCTCGCAGCCTGGGCGGCAATTTCCGGTACGCCTGTTAGCTCACCGAATGCCGAGCGAGCGGGAGGCCCGCTGACGAAGAGAGCGGAGTTCGGGGTTCCGGCAACGGTGAGGGCTCTGCCCGCAATATCGCAGGCAAGGCCGAGACCGAGCGGATCCGACTGGATAAAGCCATCTCGATGCATGCCGAGCAGAAACCGCTGATGGGCCGCATAGTCTCGGAAATCAGGGCCGGTCGCTAGAAGGATGTGGCGACAGCGAAACTCTCTTCTTCCCGCACGTGTTTCCAGCTTCACCAGAAGGTCCTGCCTGTCTTCAGTGATGAATGCGAGTTTGCCAGTTTCCAGTCTGACCCGGCCACTGCTGATACCCAATTCAAGGATGGCGGTCGCTTGAGGTGGCATGCGGTAGCGATGAACGTCATACCAGCGGCGAAGGCGCCTCAGAAACTTTTGTCGTTCGCGCATTGGCAGCGATTGCCATAATGGCTGTGCATGCTGGCGCAGAGCATCGAACACGGATTGCCAGGGCATGCCCTGCGCTTGTGCATCTCGTATCGTGGCTCGTACCTTCGACAGAAGCTTTCCTGCCGATGTGAGGTCGGTGCTGCTGAAGTCACCGAAGGGTGAGAAGCCACCGCCGGCATGCGGTCTTGGCATAAGGCCCGTGCGGGATAGCAGTCTGACGACCCCGGTATGGCCCAGGGCCTTCAGGCCGCAGAGGGCGTCAATGGCGGTAAGGCCGGAGCCGACGATGAGGACGGGATCACACTCGCCGATTCCATTGAACGCTTCCTCGGCAAGCACGTCCTTGATACGTCTCGTCGCCAATGCACTGAGCCTATCAAAGACCTCTGGCCTGGAGGCGGGCGGATGCCCGGTCGCCAGGATCAAAATGTCAGCCATGACGAAGGTGCCGTCAGTCCCGAAGATCCGCCACTGATCGTTCTGGCGTTCAACGGCCCGAACAGCTTGGCGGATGTGTCGGACCGCTCCACTGTCCAGATGGGGCGCCAGTTGTGCCTGCATGAACCGTCCGAAGTCGCGGCGACGAGCAAAGACGCCTTCGGAGGTCACTGCCTGTGGATCGACGATGAGCGTTCCGCTGCTCTGCAGCCAGTCGAGAAACGCCGTCGGCGCGCCAGGGATCGCGCGCATTCTATGTGCCGCGACATTCAGGCGGACATCGATGTTCTGGACATCATAGGCAAGGCCACATCCGAGCTGTTCGCGAGGCTCGAAGACGTTGACCTCTTCAATCTCCTGAACCCCGCGCTCGACCAGAAGTTTGGCAATGATTGCGCCTGTGTATCCGCCACCGATGATCACGATACGGGAGCCGGGACGCGTCGTTTGCGCCTGCAGTCTCGGAGATGACACCCTGATCTTTAACATGACAGTCTTCCCTCCGGTTCTCGGGCGGCAGAGCTGGGCATATTTTCTATAAAATATATGGAGATTAAAAACGTTTGTCTACTGCACAGGTTCCGCGGCTGTTACCCATGTTTCAGATGCAGTCTACACGGAGAGGTCAGATGAACGTTTTTGTCGCGAGTGAGTTCAGTGAACCCCGCCTTCGCCCAGTGTCCGATAGACCGGCCGACGCGGCTGGTTTGAAGGAGGCCTTGAGAACACTGGGTGGCGGCGTCAGCGTGATCACCGCAGGTGAAGGTGCTGAGCGCTCGGGCGCCACGGTTACCTCTGCGACGGCTTTGTCCGTTGATCCCCCGCGCATGTTGGTGTCGCTCAACAGATCCTCCTCCACCTGGCCGGTCGTTGAGCGCTACCGCCATTTCGCGGTCAATGTGATAGGTGCCGCGCACCAGGACATCGCAAATCGATTTGCAGGCATCGGGGGATTGAAAGGGCCGGAACGCTATGCCGGTGCTGAATGGACGAGGCTTGCCAGTGGAGCGCCGGTGCTGGAGGATGCCGTGGCAGCACTCGACTGCGAGGTCGAGGAGGCAATCGAGCGCCACAGCCATGTCATCGTGATTGGCCGAGTGCTTTCGATACGTCTCGGAGGCGGCAGTTCGTTGCTGTATCAGAATGGCAGATACCACGCGTTGACGTGACATCGATCGCTTTGCGGAGGAACGCTCGAATGATGGCACCGACGGCTGATCGATTGCGGTCCGTTCCGCAAGCGCTGACGCGGGAGGCGGATGTGCTGCTTGTGCTCGAGCGTCTGGCAGACTTGCCGAGCAACGGCGATCTTGACCAAAGCTCGTTTCTTTCCGCAAGCGGACTTCTGGCGATGTCCATTCCGTCGAGCTTCGGTGGAGCGGACATCTCGAATCTGGTTGTCGCCGAGGCGGTCAGCCGGCTTGTCACTTGGAACGCCAAGGAGGCCGAGCGGCTGCTTCGGCATCTTGTCGCTTTGGAACTCATCCGGACCAGCGGATCGATAGAGCAGCGCAGGGCGATTTACGGACGGGTCGTATTGGGTGATGTCTTCGAACTTTGCAGCCGTGGAGAGGGCGCCGTACTTCCAAGACTGGTACAGTCCGGTCTGTCTTTCACCCTTGAGCAGGGGGAAGCTCATCTGGCGATCAGCACCGCCGACTGGCAAATCGTGAGGGCATCCGGCGCAGGGCCCGAACCGGTGGCCGCAATAGTAGACTACGCTCGAGTGGCCTTGAGCGCTAAGGACGCGTCAGCGGATTTGACTGTCCACCCCGACCACATCCTTCCTCTTGGCCAAAATGCCGAATGTCTCGCCCGGCTCATGACGGCTTTTTCTCATGGCGGCCGCCGAGCGCGGGCAGGCGGGTTTCGGAACGCTGACGACGGCGGCAAATCCGTCTGTCGCTACCGAATATGAACTCCTGGACGCCATGATCCAAAAGACTGCGTCCCTCATCGACGGAATCCAGGTGGACGATCCCCCAATCGATACTGCACAGGTCGATCTGTTTTGCCGTGCGCTCGACACGGCGCGTCTGCGCTGTCACGACGACTATTCGCCTGCGATCCGATCCTGAGCGGGCTGTTCCGACGCCACGAATTGCGTCAGCGTCATGGTATCGAGAACAGCGGCCATCGCATCACGAACCTGCGTCATGGAAATTCGGATCTGGCATGATGCCGGATCCCGGCAATCGTCACAGGCTTCGAATGCCGTGCGACTGGCGCAGCGGATCGGCGCAAGCGGACCGTCAAGCGCCCGGATGACCTGGCCGATCATGATTTCATCGGCAGGTTTTGAAAGCGCATAACCGCCATTCGGCCCCTTCTTCGAGCGCAGGAAGCCGTTGTTGCGCAGCTCCAGCAGGATCGTGTCGAGGAACTTCTTGGGAATATTGTTTCGGGTCGCGATGTCGGTCACGAACGCTGTCTGACCAGGCGCTAGACTGGCGAGGTCGACCAGCGCCTTCAGACCATATTTGCCTTTGTTGGTGAGCATTGCGGAGATATCCGGCCAAAGGCCCTGAGGGTTGTTTTGCGGATCTTACATAGTTTTTATAAACTAAGCGTTCAAGCCGCTTCCGCAGGCCGTGTCCGGTAAGGTCTTTAGCCTCGGCCCGTTGGCGAGGGAGATACCAATTAAGGGCCTACCCACTGCAAATTCATTTGCCATCCGGCTGAATCTTCGCAATCCTATTTCTCTATATAAATTATAGACAATGTAGGCTGCTCTCATTCGATCACTGACCGAGAGAGGACCAGCCATGACACGCAGAATTAAACTAGGAGCATTTCTTCCCGGCGGCGGCCAGCACATCGCGTCCTGGCGGCATCCCGACCAGCCGGCGGATGGCGCCGTCAGCTTCGAGTTTCACAAGCAGCTGGCGCTGACGGCGGAGAAGGGCCTGTTCGATGCGTACTTCCTTGCCGATGGTCTCGCGGTCGGCTTTGGCGGTGCCCGCGAAGGCGGCAATGCACGAGTGGCCGGTTTCGAACCGGTGACGCTGTTTTCGGCGCTGGCACCCTTCACCACCCATCTCGGGTTCATCGCAACCGCCTCGACCACCTATGAGGAGCCCTATAACACCGCCCGGAAGTTCGCGTCGCTCGACCTGATCTCGGACGGGCGCGCCGGCTGGAATGTCGTGACGACGACCGGCGACCCTACCGCGCAGAACTTCAATCGCGATCAGCAGCTCCCCCACGCCGACCGTTACAAACGCGCCGCCGAGCATGTCGACGTCGTCAAGAAGCTCTGGGACAGCTTCGAGGACGATGCCTTCATCCGTGACAAAGAGACGGGCGTTTTCTTCGATCCCGCCAAGCTGCATGATGCCGATCACAAGGGCGAGCACTTCAAGGTCAAGGGGCCGCTCAACGTCTCGCGCTCCCGCCAGGGGCATCCAGTCATCGTCCAGGCGGGGCAGTCCGATGACGGACGCGGCCTCGCTGCTGCCACGGCAGAGGTTATCTTCACCGCCCACCAGCACATCGATACCGCGCAGGAATTCTACCGCGACATCAAGAACCGCGCCCGTGGCCTTGGGCGCAATCCCGACCACGTGCTGATCATGCCCGGCGTTTCGCCCTTTGTCGGTCGTACGGTAGAAGAGGCGCGCGAGAAATATGATCGCCTGACGTCCCTGATCCTGGAGGAAGACGGTATCGGCCTGCTCAACGGCCTGACGGGTGGCGCGCTCGACCTCAAGGGATACGATCTCGATGGTCCTCTGCCGCCGGCCCCGCCGACCGAGGGCATGAAGAGCCGCCAGGCGCTGATCCGCCAGATCGCTGACGAGAACAATTTCTCCATCCGCCAACTCTACCAGTGGGTCGCCTCGGCGCGCGGCCATTTCACCATCGTCGGCACGCCGGTGCAGATCGTCGACACGCTGCAGGAATGGTTCGAAAACGAAGCGGCGGACGGCTTCAACATCCTGCCGCCCTGGCTTCCGACAGGTCTCGAAGATTTCGTCGATCTCGTCATCCCCGAATTGCAGCGCCGTGGCCTCTTCCGCACCGCCTATGAGGGGAAGACGCTGCGCGAGAACCTGGGATTGCCTTTCCCCATCAACCGCCACACCGCCGAGCGCTCGGTGGTTCAGGCTGCAGAGTGAGAACCGCCATGTCCTATGAAGATGTCCATCACGGTCGCGCTTTCAGCCTCCCGGTGTCACAAGAGGCCGCACGCCCCAGGCCCTTGCTAGGCCAGCTGACCGCATCGATCACGCCGTTCTTCGCCCGCTACGGCCTCGTCATCGCCTTCCTTGTGATCTGGCAGGCATCGGCCAAGCTGGGCTGGGTCAACGCATCCGTCTTCCCGCCGCTTGATGAGATCCTCTCCGCGTTGTGGAATGCTCTGGCCTCCGGTGCGATCCTGGATGACATCGCGATCAGCTTGCAGCGGTCCGGCATCGCCTTCGTGGCCGCCGTCGGTCTCGGCATCCCGCTTGGCCTCTTCATGGGGCAGGTGAGGGCGGTCGAAAGGGCGCTTGATCCGCTGCTGCAGTTCTTCCGCCAGACGTCGGCGCTGGCGCTCTATCCTGTCTTCATCCTGCTGCTGGGCCTCGGGGAAGCCTCAAAGGTCTTTGTCATCTTCTGGGCGACGCTCTTCCCGATCCTCCTGTCGACAATTGGCGGCGTGAAGGAGGTCGACAAGAAACTCATCGAGATGGCCCGCACCTATGGGGCCGGCTCCCTGCAGATCTTCCGCCGTGTCGTGCTTCCGGCCTCCGTGCCCTCGATCTTTGTTGGCCTCAGATTGTCCGCAACGACGGCACTGCTGCTGCTGATCGCCGCCGAGATGATCGGCGCCAACAAGGGTCTCGGCTTTCAGGTGATGAACGCCCAGTACAACTTCCAGATCCCGCTGATGTTCGCGGCAATCTTCATCCTCGCTCTGTTCGGCCTCGCAGCCAATGCAGCCCTCGTTCACCTGCAGCGGCGTCTCTGCCGCTGGGCCTGATCCACTCCACTCATACCGTCACTCTCAGTTCAAGGAAACTCCCATGACATTCCATTCTCGCAAGCTCCTCCTTTCCGCGGCCCTCTCTCTGGCGCTGTCCGGCACGGCCTTTGCCGCTGAAGAAGTGAAATTCCGCTATCTTGCCAGCCAGGGCGGCCTCTCGGCTTACGAACTTGCCGCCGAGCTCGGCTATTTCGAAGGTACCGGCATCACGATCGAGAACGTCGGTTATGCCACCGGCGGCCCGGCCTCGCTGATTGCGCTGGCCTCAGGCGATGTCGAGATCGGCAGCGCCGCAACTTCGGCTGTCCTGAACTCGATCATCGGCGGCAACGACTTTGTCGCCGCCTATCCCTCGAACGGCATCAACGACGAGGTCCAGTCGATCTTCTACGTGCTGGAAGACAGCCCCATCCGCGAGATCAAGGACATCGCCGGTAAAACCGTGGCGGTGAACACGCTGGGCGCCCATCTCGACTATACGATTCGCGAAGCGCTCCATTCTGTCGGCCTGCCGACGGACTCGGCCAACCAGATCGTCGTGCCCGGTCCGCAGCTTGAGCAGGTGCTGCGTTCTGGCCAGGTCGATGTTTCGGCCTTCGGCTATTGGCAGACGACCTTCGAAGGTGCGGCCAAGAAGAATGGTGGCCTGCGCGCCGTCTTCGATGACACCGACATCCTCGGCGAAATCGCCGGCGGCTTCATCGTACTGCGCCGCGATTTCATCGAGAAGCACCCGGAAACTGCAAAGATCTTCGTCGAGCAGTCCGAACGTGCCCTTGATTATGCCCGCGAAAACCCGGAGGAGACCAAGAAGATCTTCGCCAAGGCACTGGCGGAGCGCGGCGAAAACCCTGATATCGCGCAGTTCTTCCGCGGTTACGGCGTCCGTCCGGGCGGCAAGGCCGTCGAGCGCGACCTGCAGTTCTGGATCGATGTTCTCGTCCGCGAAGGCAAGATCAAGGAGGGCCAGCTCTCGGCTGACAAGATCCTCTATTCCTCCGAAACGGCGAGCAACTGAGTTATGGCCCTGGCCCAGTCGAACAGCGTTCGCGGAGAGGTGGCGATCCGCCACCTCTCCAAGACCTACACTCTCAATGGCAAGCCGCTTCAGGTTCTCAAAGATCTCAACCTGGCGATCCGTTCCGGTGAAAGCCTGGCGATCGTCGGCGCCAGCGGCTCCGGCAAGACGACGCTCCTGCGCATCTTGGCGGGCCTCGAAGACGCCGATAGCGGTGACGTCCTGATCGACGGCCGTCGTGTCAGCGGTGTCGGCAACGAGCGGGCGGTCATCTTTCAGGAGCCGCGCCTACTGCCCTGGCTGACCGTCATCGACAACATCGGCTTCGGCCTTGAAACGCGCGGACTTTCCCGTGAAGAAGCGCGCTTCATTTCGCAGCGTTATGTCGATCTGGTTGGTCTGAAGGGCTTCGAAACGGCCTATCCCCGTCAGCTTTCGGGTGGCATGGCACAGCGCGTCGGCATTGCGCGCGCACTCGCCGTTCAGCCGGAAATCCTGCTCCTCGACGAACCGCTCGGCGCCCTCGATGCCATGACCAAGATCGGCATGCAGCAGGAACTGGCGCGCATCTGGAAGGAGGAGGACGTGACGACCGTGCTCGTCACTCACGATCTCGAAGAAGCGATCTTCCTCGCCGACCGGATCCTCATCCTGCCCCGCGAAAAGGGCGGCGAGTCGAGGCTGATCGATGTCGATCTCCCGCGTCCCCGCGACCGCAGCGCGCCTGCGTTCGTCCGCCAGCGGGAGGAGTTGCTCGGGCTATTTGGGTTGCATTGAAATCGGCGATCGCAAACGCAGGAAGCGCGGTCTGTGACCGCGCTTCTTCGATTCCAGATGCCAAAAGGCGAGGCGGCTTCCTGACCGTTGCAAGCCAGCTTTTGCCGGAACCGCCCCTGCGGTGACGGCAAAGAGCGAACAGGCTCGGTAACGACAAGAGCGGGCCAACTGATCCGCTGCTGTCGCTTGTTTCATGCGTCCTTGAAGACGTCGTCGCGGCCCCGTCGCATGGAGGGCGAGATCGCCACCACGAGTGCCATCATGCCGACCGCCAGAAGTGTGGCGGACAACGGTGACTGGACAAAGGTGAGGGGGTTGCCATCGGAGATGATCAGGGACTGCCGCAGTTTTTCTTCGAGCAATCGTCCAAGCACGAAGCCAAGAGCGAGAGGCGCTGGTTCGAAATCGAGCTTGTAGAGTGCATAGCCGATAAAACCGAAGAAGGCGGCCATCATCACTTGGGCGGCATCATTGGCGATCGAATAGAGGCCGATGCAGCAAAAGCAGACGATCGCGGGGAAGAGCAGGCGATAGGGCACCCGCAGGAGCTTCACCCAGAGCCCGATCAGCGGCAGGTTGATGATCACGAGCATCAGATTGCCGATCCACATCGACGCGACCAGCCCCCAGAAGAGTTCCGGATTTCGCTCGATGACTTGGGGACCCGGTACGATACCCTGGATCATCATCGCGCCGACCATGAGCGCCATCACGGCATTCGGTGGCAGGCCGAGGGTCAGCAGCGGTATGAACGAGGTCTGGGCACCGGCATTGTTGGCGCTCTCCGGACCAGCCACGGCGGCGGGGGCTCCCTGGCCGAAATCCTGCGGTCGCTTTGAAAGGCGCTTTTCGACGGCATAGCTGGCGAAGGGGCCAAGGATCGCCCCGTTGCCGGGAAGCACGCCGAGGATCGAGCCGAGGAATGTCCCGCGCAGGATCGGCGCCAGGTTCTCGCGCAACTCGCCCAGCGTCGGCCACAGGCGTCCGATGCGGTTGCGTACGACATCGCGGGTCTCGGGATCCGCAAGGTTCTTGAAGATCTCGCCGAAGCCGAAGATGCCCATGGCGAGCACCACGAATTCGATGCCGTCATGCAGCATTTCGAGATCGAAGGTCATGCGTTCGCGTCCGGTTTCCATGTCCGCACCAATGCAGAACAAGAGGATACCGACAACGATCATGGCGATTGCCTTGATCAGCGAGCCGCGGGCAAGAACGACGGCAAAGATCAGGCCCATGATCATCAGCGAGAAGTATTCTGCCGGCCCGAAGAGCAGGCCCATGCGCGTCATCGGCACGCCGAGGGCTGCGATGACGATCGTTGCAACGGTGCCCGCGATGAAGGAGCCGATGGCAGCCAGACCAAGCGCCAGGCCCGCCTGCCCCTTCTGGGCCATCTTGTGTCCGTCGATGGCGGTGACCACGGCAGTCGCTTCGCCCGGAATGTTGACCAGAATAGCCGTCGTTGAGCCGCCATACTGGGCGCCGTAGTAGATGCCGGCCAGCATGATCAGAGAGCCGGTCGGGTCGAGTGAAAGGGTCACCGGCAGCAGAATGGCGATGGTTGCCACCGGACCGACACCGGGAAGGACCCCGACCAGGGTTCCGATGAGGCAGCCGATGAAGCAGAGCGCGATGTTGTTGAGTGTGAGCGCCACGGTCAGGCCGAGGCCGAGATTGGTGAAGACGTCGAACATCTCAGTATCCTAGAAGCCAGGGCGCAACGGGTACGGAGAGGCCCAGCGCGTAGCGGAACAGCCCGATGCAAAAGGCCGTCAGCACGACCGCAAAGATCAGCAGTTCCATGAGGCGGGAATCGCGTGCAGCCAGACCGGACGCGACGATCGCCAGCGGGCAGGCCACCGCCATCCCGAGGCTCGGGATGGCGATCGGCCCCAGCGGATAACCGCGGATCGTGACGGCGAAGAGGATGACACCCAGGACCACCGGAATGGTTTCGCGGATCGCCCAATGTCCCGTTGAAGGACCTGGATCCTTGAGGCTCAGAAACACCTGAAGGATACCCAATCCGAGGATCATCAGGGAGAGAATGCGGGGCATCAGCCCCGATCCGACGCCGTCGCTCGTCATGAAGGGCAGGTCCGCCCCACCCCATAGGCCCAGTCCGCCAAGGGCTACGAGTACGAGGCCGGCAATCCTCTCCCTTCCCTGCCAGGCCTTTGCGGCCGGCGGTTCATCATTCGTCGTCACGTCTTGCATGTTACTCGACCTTGATATCGGCGGCCTTGACCACCTCACCCCAGCGGGCGCGTTCCTTGGCCATGAAGTCTGCGAAGGCCTGAGCGCCCATGGTGGATGCGACAGCGCCGTCATTCTTCAGCTTGTCCAGGACTTCTGCATCGCTCAAGGTTTCGGCGGTTGCCTTTTCCAGCTTGGCTTTGACTTCGGCTGGCAGCCCCTTCGGCCCCATGAGGCCATACCAGGCGGATGCCGTGTAGCCGGCAAGCCCGGCCTCCATCGCGGTCGGCACATCCGGCAGGCTCTCGAAACGCTTTTCGCCGGTGACGGCCAGGGCCTTCAGCGTGCCGCTCTCAATAAGGCCGATGGCCGAGGGAATGGTGGTGACCATGAAGTCGATATGTCCGCCGACGAGGTCGTTCACCGCAGGGCCCGCACCCTTGTAAGGAACGTGCTTGACCTTGATGCCAGCAGTCTGGCCGAGCAGCAGAGCGCCGAGATGGCTGGCGGAGGCGTTGCCGGCGGAGCCATAGACCAGCTCCTTGGTCTTGGCCGCCTCGATCAGCTCACCCAGCGTGTTGACCTGTAGACGGGGGCCGACCACGACCACGAGGGAGGCATCTGCGATCATCGCGATCGGATCGAGCGCTTCGGCCGGATCTGCCTTCAGCTTGAAGATATGCGGGTTGACGACCATCGGCCCCTGGTTGCCGATCAGCAGCGTGTAGCCGTCCGGTTCGGCACTGGCAGTGACTTCGGTGCCGATATTGGCCGCGGCACCCGGGCGATTTTCGACGATGACGCGTCCCCCGAGAGCCTTCTCAAGGCGTGCGGCAAAAACGCGGGCGATGGCGTCCGTTCCGCCACCGGCCGCATAGGACACGATCAGCGTAACCGGCTTCGACGGATAGGCATCCTGGGCAAAGCCGGGACCTGCAAGTGTAAGGGCCACGGCGGTGCTGCAAAGTGAGAGCACGAGGCGGCGAGTCATAGTCATGGGCATGTCAAATCTCCTCCCAAACAGTATGGCATTCACTTCGAGGCGACGCGATAGTTTGTGGCCATCGCATCGTTTTTGCGGACAAGTGCCGCGCCTTCAAACAGCCGGCGGCTGGTTCTCATCACCGAGACCGTCGGGCTGTTGTCTCCTGGGGCCTTTTCCACGCGGACGCGCAAAAGACCTGTCGGATGCTCCCAGGCCAGCGATGCCGGCAGGGACAGAGTGGGGAAATATCGACCGACAAGACTTGTCGGGATGGTCGCCGCGAGACCGAGGCTGACGGCCCCCGTTGTCGCGAGCGCCGTATGGCAGGCAGCCGGCGTGAAATAGCGGACGGCGAGGTCGCCGTCTTTCGACGGTGCACCGACAAGCAGCGGTTTTGGCAGCACCGACTGGCCAACGTCGCCCAATCCCATCAGGCGACCGGCTTCTCGGCGCACGGTTTCAAGCCGTTTCAGAAAGGCAGCGTCCTGATCGAATGCCGATGCCGGTTCGTTGCCGCCGAAACCGAAGTCAGCGGCGGAGAGGACAACGAGTGGCGTGGCGCCATCGATCAGCGTCGCCTCCATGTCGAGCACCCTGTCGATGGCATTGCCGGTCGGCAACAGCTTCCCGGTCTTGGCGCCCACAGCATTGCGAAAGGCGAGATAGACGGGAGCTGCCGTGCCAGGAACACCGTCGATGCTTGCTTCGCCCTGGTAGACCAGCTGTCCGCCGGGGGTACGCACCCGGGCGTCGATGATCTTGCCGGTATTGACGTTGTGAACCCGGATCAGCGTCTCATCACCGGTTGGCTGGATGAGCCCCGCCTCGATGGCGAAGGGACCGACTGCCGACAGCATGTTGCCACAGTTCGGTGCCGTATCGACGGCCCGCTCCAGAACCTTGACCTGTGCGAAGAGATAGTCGATGTCGGCGTCGGGATGCGATGTCGGCCCAACGATGGCAACCTTGCTTGTCAAGGAATTGCCACCACCGATACCGTCGATCTGCAGGGGATGACCCGACCCCATGATCTCCACCAGGAGACGGTCCCGCTCGATCGGATCTGCCGGAAGATCGCGGGACAGAAAAAACGGTCCCTTCGACGTTCCGCCGCGCATCATCACGCAGGGTATCCTGATCAAGTCGTCCATTCGATGCCGTCCTCCATGCCGGTCTCAGCCGGCTGCGAAGGAGAGTTCTCACGGAAGAAATCAGTTGTGAAATGCAAAGAATTGCGTGATTATTCCGGAGTGCGGAATAATTTCGAATTCCTCGACCTCAAGGCATTTCTCGCCGTTCTTGATTTGGGCTCCTTCAATGAGGCGGCCCGACAGCTCAATCTTTCACAACCTGCGCTTTCAAGGCGTATCAAGGGCCTTGAAGAAGCAGTCGGCGCTCAGTTGATTGAAAGAACGACGCGGCACGTTGCTCCCACTCAGATTGGGCGCGAGCTTTTGCCACTGGTCCGACGTCTGGTGGACGAATTCGAAGACTCAATCCTGTCCATCAGTGACCTCGGCGGTCGACACCGCGCGCAGGTGACGATCGCCTCTGTCCCAACCGCTGCATTCTATTTTCTTCCCAGGGTTGTGCAGTCCTTCAATGAAAAATTCCCCGGGATTCGATTTCGGATACTCGATCTGTCAGCAAACGAGGGTCTCGATGCTGTTGCGAACGGCGAGGTCGAGTTCGGTATCAACATCACTGGCGCTGCACGCGCTGACCTGAACTTTACCCCCTTGATCGAGGATCCTTTCGTGCTTGCCTGCCGTCGCGACCATCCGCTGGCGACAGCAAAGTCGCTGGTCTGGGCAGATCTCGCGGGTCATCCACTGATTGGCGTGAGCAAGACCAGCGGCAACCGAGCAGTCCTCGATCGAGCTCTGACGACGGCCCAGGTGCAGCTCAACTGGTTCTATGAGGTCAACCATCTGTCGACCTCTCTTGGTCTGGTGGAGGCGGGTCTTGGGATCTCCGTCATGCCGAAGCTTGCCACGCCACAGGTCGAGCATCCCGTGATCGCCACGGTACCGCTGACAGGGCCCTTGGTCAGCCGCACGATTGGCCTGGTGGAGCGCCGGGGAGGGCGCCTCTCGCCGGCTGCCATACGCTTCCGGGAGATGCTGATCCAGGAATGGACGGACTGCTGATATACGCCGAAGTTTTCAGCGCTTTAGACATCCAACTGTGACCCGAATTGCTTGACGTACCTCGAACAAGGCTTGAGCGGCAGAAGCGGATTGTCCTCATGGCTGTAGAGCGGCAATTGTTTCCGCTCGGGAGTGCAGCGCCGCAGGTAAGGCGAGCATGTTCGGCTGGCGGCTTTGCGCCTCCAATCCGATCTCCCGCGGCCAAGCGTGAGCGTGCCCGCCAGCCGTTGTGGCATCGCCCTATACCGTTGACGAATGTGAGCCGCAGCTTGCTGGATGATCGCGACAGCGGTTGATGCTTATCAAGCGACAAACGTCCTTTTGCGGTTACCTTGCTGGCTATGGAGGACAAGACAATGCGTTCAGGCCCAAAATTGAGTTTCCATGGCGCCGCAGGCACGGTGACCGGATCATGCTTCAGTCTTGAGGCAAATGGTCGGCACATCCTCGTGGATTGCGGGATGTTCCAAGGTTCCAAGAGCGAGAAGCAGCTGAACTACAGGGCTTTCCCGTTCGATCCCCGCCAGATTGACGCTGTCATCCTGACCCATGCCCATATCGATCACTCGGGCCTTCTGCCGAAGCTTGTGAAGCATGGTTACGCCGGACCGATTTACGCAACGCGTGGCACGATTGATCTGTGCAGCGTGATGCTGCCGGATTCGGCCCATATCCAGGAATTCGAAGTCGAGCAGCTAAACCGCCGGAACCGGCGGCGCGCCCGTGAGGTCGTCGAACCGATCTATACCGCCGAGGATGCGGAGGCGACGCTCACCCAGTTCAGACCATTGTCGTTGCGTCAGTGGCAGGATCTGGGTGACGGCATTCGCATCCGCTTCTGGAATGCCGGGCATCTGCTTGGATCGGCCTCCGTGGAGATCGAAATCGGCGGCGAGGCGCCGGTCCGGCTTCTGTTTTCCGGTGATCTCGGGCCGGCCTTCAAACTGCTCCAGGCTGATCCGGAAGCGCCTCAGGGTT
>LFEF01032961.1_pt1 | contig 128766 bp, 112 predicted proteins | sample 619371 | NCBI WGS metagenome assembly LFEF01 (sample SAMN03014291, study PRJNA259931) | freshwater metagenome | biome: lake; feature: waterbloom | place: China: Taihu Lake | collected 2006-08 | depth 0 m m
GGCCGCCGCAAAGATATGGCTGCCATACTTTGTCAACAGGACCTAAGGATGACTATCACCGATTTGTCGAGGAACTGACTTTCATGGGACGGCCAATAGTCGTCATGCCATTCCCAAACCTTCATATACGAATCGTCTTGCACTTGTATACGGATGGTTAGGATCTGAATTCGGGAGCCTTATGCTTCTGGCATTAGGTACGCTAATACTTCAGTTAACTTCGGAAATCTGATGACCATTTCTAACCTCCCAAAGAGCGGCGGTCACACAGAACATCTGCACCACTCGCCGAAATCGCTTTCGAAAGCAGTCTCGTTGAACGCGGACCTAGCGGTACGGCTCTCGCAAGCACTTCACTCTCGGCCCGAATTCGAAGGGAAGGCTATGGCGACTGTGGCCTTCAAACCCGGGTCTTCATCCAGCGACCTGCAAATTGTCTTCGCAGATGACACGCGGAGTACAGCGGCTCGCCTTTCCCGTACATACGAGTTAACCTCGGAGATCCTCCGCTCTTCCAGTGAGGGGCGATGTACAAGGTTTGTGATTTCCCAAGAGGGATCGCAAACGGTCCCTTGTGGTGTCAGCATTTACTACGAGAATGCCCCCGTGGCTGTCATCGTCTGGGCCGATCTCCACCAAGCCATGCCTCTTCTTGACATGATCGAGGAGGCGGTCAACCAACAGGTGAGGTTCGTGACTGCGTCCGGAAGTCGCCTTTCACAAAGGGAGCTCGAGGTTATTGCGATGAGTGCGGACGGGATGACATCAGCGGAAATTGCGTTTTCGTGCGCGATTGCCGAAACGACTGTCAACGCCCACATCGCTCGAGCGATGAAGAGGACGAAAGCCAGAAGTCGCACCCAGCTTATCTCAATCGCCATTCGAAACGGATACATCTGATACTTGACGGAGGTTACGCGCGGCCTCAGTCGATATGACCGCGAGTGGTGCTGCCTTAAGCGGCCCAATGGATGAGTTGCCTCCTCCACGAGAGGTCTCGAAAGCGAAATTGAGCCAAGACTGCTACATTGTACACTTACAGCGTCATGCCTTATTACATATATCAAAGGCTAACGAAATGTTCGGCTTCGCAATCAAAATGCTCTTTGGCGACCTGGTCAAGCTGGCGGGGCTTGTTTTTGGGATCGCGTTTTCCGCCCTTCTGATAAACCAGCAGGGCGGCTTCTTCGTCAGTCTTGTCTCGCGATCGGCAAACATTATCAACGAGGATAGATCCATCGACATATGGGTGATGGATCCAAGGACCGAGACGGTCGAAAGCCCAACTGGCATGAGGGCGATCGAGACTTACCGCGTTCGAGGCGTTGAGGGTGTGGCCACCGCAGATCCTGTTTTGCGGGCAACCGCTGCGGTAAGGGCAGATCGGAATACGTCTGGAACGGCCGCCATCATCGGTGTGGATGAGGCACAATTCACCGGCATTACGCCGAGGTTCATCTTGGGTTCGGTCATGGACTTGCAACAGGCTGACGCCATTGCAATTGACATCCTGGGTTACTCGAAGCTTTGGCCTGGCGAGCCTTTGAGCGTCGGAAAAACTCTAGAAATCAATCAGAAACGTGCAGTCGTCACCGGGATCACGGATGCAGCACCAGGATTTACCGCGCCAATCGTCATCTATACGACGCTGTCGCGCGCCGTTGACTTCACCAAGGCCGATCCGGGCAAGATTTCGTTTGTCGTGGTCAAGGCTGACGGGCAAGCCAATCCAGCCAATCTTGCTGTTTTGATCAGTCGTCAAACCGGCTTGACCGCGCTCACGAGTGACGTGTTTCGCTGGAGAACTGTCGATTTCGTTCTGAAGAATACAGGTATTGCCCCATCTTTTGGAGTTGTCATCGCGCTGGGCGCAGTGGTGGGGATTGTCGTCTGTGGACTGACGTTCACGCTGTTCGTGAAAGATTATTTGTCGCAGTTCGCAATGCTCAAAGCCCTCGGTATGTCGAATACGCGGCTGTTGCTTCTCGTTCTGGCTCAAGCGGCACTAGTCGCCTTCATAGGGTTTGCAATCGGCCTTTGGTTGGCCACCGGCTTCTTCGATGCTGTCAATCAACCCGATTCAGATCTGAAGGGGTTCTGGTTGCCATGGCAGGTTGCTGCCCTTTCCGCGATGGCGATCTTTTCCATCACTATACTGGCAAGTCTGTTGGCTGTCCGTCGTGTCTTGAGGCTTGATCCTGCAACAGTCTTCCGAGGTTAGAGATGACAGCAATTCAAACCGAAAATGCCATCAAGCGGTTCAAAAATGGCAGCGCCGTAACGACCGTCCTCAAGGGCATCGATCTTTCGGTAAATTCTGGTGAACTTACCTTGCTAATGGGCCCGTCAGGATGTGGGAAGACGACACTGATATCAATCCTTGCAGGGCTGTTGACCGCTGACGAAGGCAAGGTGCATGTGTTTGGCGAGGATCTGGTCAAAATGTCCTCACGCGAGCTCACTCGATTTCGAGGCAAGAACCTCGGTTTTGTATTCCAGCAGTTCAACTTAATGCCTTTTCTCGATGCGGCTGAGAATGTTTCGCTTCCTTTGATCATCCAGGGGGAGACACTTGGTTTGGCACGAGCTAAGGCCGAGGACATGTTGGAGCGAGTTGGCCTGAGCGCGCAGATACGCCAGGGACCGACAAGGCTCTCCGGCGGGCAGCAGCAGCGCGTCGCCATAGCCCGAGCACTGGTAGGCGATCCCCGCCTGCTTGTGTGTGACGAGCCCACTGCATCGCTAGATGCTGATAGTGGCGAGACCGTAATGTCTCTCATTAAGTCTACGGCAACGGCGAAAGACCGTTCTGTGATCGTGGTCACCCATGATGAGAGAATACTTCCTTATGCAGACCGCGTGATCCGAATGAACGACGGATTGATTTCGTCTTCGGAACAGCTGTGACGCGCATTATCCGTAAAAGAGATATCATACACCACTGATCCACGCTCACCGCTGGCTTGTATCATTTACCGATTGACACAAAATGGAGCTGTAACATGCTATCGATCTCCCGATCACTGATGTTCGCCGTTCCGCTTCTGGCGTGCGTGGCTCTCGGATCTGCTATCTTGTCAGTTGCGCGATCCAACCAAGTTGCTGCCGCGCCGGAGCAAAGTACTACGGAGTGGTCATCTTCAAGAGTTGCGGGCGTAGGCGTGGTGGAACCTGAGGGCAAAGCGTTCAGGGTGGCTACCCCGGTCAGCGGAGTGGTGAAGTCGGTCTATGTCGAACCTGGCCAGTCCGTCAGGCGGGGCGAGCTCTTGTTTGCGTTGGATGACAGTTTGCTACAAGCGTCGCGTCTTGAGCGTTTGGCGGCGCTTCGAAATGCAGAACTCGATCTGGCTGCAACCGTTGCACAGCTCGCGCAGCTCAACGCTGAAACCGAAGCTGATGCCCGGTCAGTGGAGATTGCCCAAGCGGAGTTGGACGAAGCTGAAGACGCGCTTCGAACCGTAGAACAGTTGGCCGGTGGCTCCGTATCGAAAAGAGAGCTGACTTCACGCCGAAACTCAGTGAAGGCCGCCCGTGCTAAACTTCAGGAAGCTCAATCCAGGTTCGCCGCGTCCGCTGCTAAAGTTCGGCTTATTGATCCTGAGACCGATGGCGCAACTTATCTTGCCCAAAAGCAGAAGATCCAGCAGGCGCGCGCATCTCTCGGTCTCGTTGATGCAGAATTGTTCCAGCTTCAGGTGAGAGCGCCACAGGATGGGACAGTGCTGGAGGTCAATATCAAGCCCGGTGAGTTTGCAGCGGCAGGCTTCGAGGATCCGAAGATTATCGTTGGCAAACTCGATCCACTAAACCTCAGAGTGGAGATTGATGAAGCTGATGTTCCAAGGCTCCCTGAAACACAGTTTGCATGGGCAAGCCGACGGGGGATTACGAGCGAGCGCATCAGGCTTGATCTTGTCCGGATCGAACCAAGTCTCACGCAAAAAACGAGCTTCACGTCCGACCAGAATGAGCGTGTCGATACTAGTGTACTCCAGTTGGTCTATCGGATTGACGAAGCGGAACTACAATTGAGGACTGGCCAGTTGCTCGATGTCACCATCGCGAACGCCATTTACACATCGACCGCTGCGGGCCAGTTATTGAATTAGGCTGTGTTGATGTTCCCTCAATAGATTGAGCCATTCGGAACTGGAATTTCCCATTTATCATCCCTTCGGGGGAGAGAGGAGAGTTCGGATGAAGGCATCGAAGTTTAGCGAGGCGGAGATTGCGTTCGTTCTGAAGCAGGCGGAGGACGGCACACCGGTCGGCAAGGTCTGCCGAAAGGCGGGCATTTCCGATGCAACGTTCTACAATTGGCGCAAGAAGTATGCAGGCCCGATGCCCTCCGAGATGAAGCGGTTACGCCAGCTCGAGGAGGAGAATGCCAAGCTGAAGCGGATCGTCGCCGACCTGTCGCTGGACATGGCCATGCGTCAGGATGTGCTGTCAAAAAGCTCTGCAGCCTGCCCGCAAGCGTTCGCTTGTCGACAGGGTTCGGTCCGACTGGAAGGTGTCCAGCCGCCGGGCCTGTGCGGTGCCAAAGAACGGCCGGTCGCTCTATGTCTGCAAGTCGAAACGCGGGGAGCAGGCTGAACTGAAGCTGAGGATCAGAGACATTTGCCAGACACGGGTTCGGTATGGATATCGGCGCGTGCATGTCCTGCTCAAACGGGATGGATGGTTAGTCAATCCGAAGCGAATCTATCGCCTTTACAAGAAGATGAACCTTCAACTGCGAAACAAGGTACCAAAGCGGCGCATAAAGACAAAGCCGCGGTCAGACCGGACCCCTGCGACGCATTTCAACCATGTCTGGGCCATGGATTTCGTGCATGGCCAGTTGGCTACCAGCCGCAAGATCAGGATACTAACGGTGGTTGCTACCTTCTCCCGCTTCCGCCGGTGGTTGGTGCACGGTTCAGCTACAAGGGGGAAGATGTCGTCCAGACCTTGGAACGTACATGCCGGCAGGTTGGCTATCCGGCCGTCATTCGTGTCGACAACGGAAGTGAATTCATCTCTAGCGACCTCGATATGTGGGCCTATCACAAGGGTGTGGTGCTCGACTTTTCCCGACCTGGCAAGCCGACCGACAACAGTTTCATCGAGAGTTTTAACGGCAAGTTAAGGGCGGAGTGCCTGAACGCCCATTGGTTCATGAACCTTGACGACGCACGGGTAAAAATGGAGGGTTGGCGCAAAGACTATAACGAGTTCCGGCCGCACAGCGCCATTGGCAACAAGGTGCCGATTTCGCTCATGAACGGCTCATCGGCGCCACCGCCGACCTGAGCCATAACCCGGAAGATTCCAGCTCACGCTGGCCCAAAATCGCGGTGCACTTCACAAGCGCGATCAGAAAGTTGAACAGATCACCATGTTCCTCTTCATTAGACATGCCGAAAAATTAATTTTTTTGATGTCTAATAGAAGGGCAAGCAAAAGGAGATTTCGATGCATCGTCTCTACGTGACCAGAGGCTCCGGAAATTGCTTCAAGCCTTTCCTAGCTGCCGCACAAGTCCGGGTTCCCCTGCAGATAGTGGAAATCGACGTGCTGCAAGGGGAGGCAAAGAGCCCCGAGTACCGCGCCGTGAATCCGGCCGGTGTTGTGCCGTATCTTGTAACCGCGCAAATGGAACGTCTTGGAGAGTCGAATGCCATGTTGTGGTTCTTGGCAGACGGTTCAGACCTTATCCCAACGAGCGCCCTCGAAAGGGCTTGCTCTCTACAATGGATGTTCTTCGAACAAACAAAGCTTGAGCCATTCATATCTCCTGCTCGCTTCTTAAGCTTCCTTGCTCCAAGTCTAGGCAAAGGGCGAGAGGCAGAAATCGAACAGATGAGGGCAAAAGCGAGAGAGGGCTTAAAGCGACTTGACGAGCATCTGAGCAGCAATACCTTCATGGTAGCAAATCGCTATGGCATTACTGACATAGCGATCTTCGGATATGTGCAGGTTGCGGACGAAGCCGGAATAGATCTAGCACAGTATTCGAACGTGCGGGCTTGGATAAACGCTGTACGCAATACCCAAGGCTTCCAGTCTCTCGATCGGCTCTGTGCAGAAGCTTTTTCTTTCAGGACACTGATAGGAAACGGCGATCTCTAACCATGACGAACTCGCTACAGGAAATCTGTCCGAACTCGAACCTGATTGCTAACGTAACTCTCCCCTCACCCACAACAGAAGCTTCTATCATCGATCAGATTCTGACGGCATTGTGGATCTTTGACATTGACCATTCTCGGATCGTTTGGGCCAATAATGCGGCACTTGAGGTGTGGGATGCTCCAAATGTTATGGAGTTGTGTTCTCGCAGAATGGGGCAGGGCATGTCCCAGACCGTCTCTCGCCGACTAAGGCAATATCAGAGCGATTTTATTGAACGTGGCACAACGTTTGTCGACATGTGGACCCTCTATCCGCGAGGCGTTCCCCGCCCAGTTCAAGTTCGCTTCAGTGGCTATCGTCTTCCAGACGGACGCATGGGGATGTTGTGCGAAGGGCGTGACGAAACTTCTCTAAAGCCGCAGGCAATCCGAAGTGCCGATGCGCTACTACATACCAATCTCATGATCTCGTTGCATACGAAAGAAGGCGCAACGCTCTATTGTAATCCTGCCGCCCGTGAATTATTGGGACGATCCGATGGCAATTTGCGAGACCGCTTCATCTATCAAGATGATTGTGACGAGCTCCTGAGCAATCTTGCCGCTAGCGATGAATCGCAAGTGATAGTTGAGGTTTCGACCTCGGTTGGTCGGCGAATTCACGAAATCATTGCGCGGTCTTGTCATGACCCGGTCTCTGGCGCCCCATCAATCTTGGTCAGCGCATCAGATGTTACCGAGTTGAAGCGGGCTGAAAGCCTAGCTCGGCGGCTTGCTTACGAAGACCCGCTGACAGGCTTACCTAACCGCCTCGCTTTGCCGATCTTGTTCGAAGAAATGATGGGCAACGATGAAGCGCGAAGCGCGTCGGTTACACTGATGTTTATAGATCTAGACCAGTTTAAGGCGGTTAACGATTCCTTCGGGCATCAACGAGGCGACGATCTTCTCGTCGATGTAGCCGAACGGTTGAAAGCGATCTGTGGCGAGGGCGATCGGGTTGTTCGACTTGGCGGTGATGAGTTTTTGCTGCTAACGTCGACTTCATTGCACGGTCCAACGAAGATCGATTCTTTAGTGAGTCTTCTGCGAGACAGACTTTCAATCTCTGTTTCTGGTGAGCATCATGAGCTGCAAGTCACACCTAGTATTGGCATCGCGCAGGCGCCTTTACACGGTCGCGATCTTCATACGCTGATGCGTAATGCTGATATAGCCATGTACGCGGCCAAGGAAGCAGGTCGGAATCAAACCTGCATCTATAATGTGGCTATGAGTAGGGAGCGGGAGTATCAGCTTGAATTGTTAACCAGCATGCCAGAAGCTATACGGATGGGGCAGATCGATGTCCACTACCAACCCCGGATATGTGCAAAGACCGGAAGAATTCTGGCGTTTGAGGCATTAGCACGTTGGAACCATCCGACCTTCGGGGAGTTGTCGCCCTCCTCTTTCATCTCGTTAGCCGAACGAAGCGGCCTGATCACCAGTTTGGGTTCAGCAGTGATAGGTAAAGCATTGCGACAAAGACGAACCTGGGCGGAAGCTGGCCAGGTCGTTGATATTTCAGTGAATGTTTCTGCGAATCAACTTCTTGCTCCGGGCTTTGCAAAGCAGGTTGCGGAGTTACTTGCTCGGAACGACTGCCCTCCTGCTTGCCTTGAGTTGGAACTCACGGAAACCATCTTTGCTGACGACAACCCCGTCGTTCGAGACAACATTTTGGCTGTGCGAGCACTTGGATGCAGTTTGGCCCTTGACGATTTTGGAACTGGCTACTCAAACATCTCAAGGTTGAACGACTTAGCTGTTGATTGCATCAAGATTGATCGCAGCTTGGTTAACCGCTTGCCGCACAACAATGAGATGATGTCACTGATTATCCGAATGTGCAGATTGCTGGATGTGAAAATCGTTGCCGAAGGTGTCGAAACACTCGCTCAACAGGACTGGTTGCGGGCGCAAGAAGTGGACCAACTGCAGGGCTATCTATTCAGCTATCCCCTATCTTTCGAGCAGGCATTCGAGTGCCTGCGCCTATCATCGACGTCATAGGAATAGTTCGATCAGGTTCACAATCTAGAAGCGTGGAATTGCCAGTTGTTTCGACATTAAGCCGGAGTCCTTGGCGACGGGCATCAGTCATTTAGAGGAAAGAGGTGGCTCGGTTTGTCTGAACAGTTTCGGACGTTTCGCTAAGTGGACTTCCGCCTCGATTATGCCGCCACCATCATTGGTGCCAGCGCGTTGAAGTAGGCCTGATCCGGCGTCCGCCGGTCAAGGGATGAATGTGGGCGTCGACTGTTGTAGAAGCCCAGATATCTGCCGATGCCAGCGCGGGCTTCCGACACGGTCGTAAGGTGCAAGCCGAGCCCATCTGGCGAAGCAGGTTAGCGGTCGGCTATCGGTAGCGGACAAGATGAACCGCTGTGAGCTTCTATGTCTGCGCCTAGCTCTGGAACTAGAACTTTCCATATGATCGAGGCCGTTGCGGACCGTTTTGAGGGCGCACCCCGGCAGCTTCGCCGACGCTGGTCGGATGACTTTAAAGCGCGGGCGGTGGCAGAGACACTTGAGCCTGGTTCGAGCGTCTCAGCGATTGCACGTCGGCTCGATACACACCCGTCACAACTATTTGGCTGGCGTCGCGCCGCGCTTGGCCCTCACAAGGAGAGCACAGGCTCGAGCGGTCATAAGGCAATCACGCCATCAGCAGGCGTTGCGATAATCGAAGTTCTGATTGGCGATGCTGTCGTGCGCGCTCCCATCGATGCTGACGAAGCGCATCTGCAGCGCGTGATCCGGGCGGTTCGCTCAGCATGATCCCCGCACGTGTAAAAGTCTTCCTCGCCAGCCATCTGACCTGAGCCCCGACTTCCCTCCATTTTTCGGGAGAGTCTTGGGTCAAAATGCTCTGGGACCAAACCTTGGACCGCCGGAAGCTGGAATTTTCCGGTTCTGATCACGATGGCTGGCTGGTGGCGCCACCGGGATTATGCAGAGCGATCGGGACGTTATATCCGATCGCCGAGTGAGGACGTTCCTCGTTGTAGTATCGACGCCAAGTGTCCAACTTTTCGCGCGAATCCGCAAGGGTCAGGAACCAATGGGCGTTCAGGCACTCCGATTTCAGCTTGCTGTTGAAGGCCTCGATGAAGCCGTTGTCAGTTGGTTTGCCAGGCCTTGAGAAGTCCAGGGTGACGTTGTTGGCATAGGCCCACAGGTCAAGATCACGGGAGATGAACTCACTGCCATAGCACATCGGGAATCTTGCTCTGACAAATATCTTTCTACTCCCACAAACGCCGTGCTGGTAGCGATCGATATGTCGAAGCACCGTCAGGAGGTCCAATCGAGCGACCCGAGGGTGGCCGGCGCCGTCGTATGACGGTGATGGCGACCAAGGATGACTATGATCGCTTGGTGGAGGAATTGGCTTCCATGTCACGGCCAATCGTCATCGGCTTGGAAGCTACCGGCAATTATCACCGTACGCTGGCGTATAAGCTGCTTGTGGCAGGTTTCCAGTTGCGACTGATCTCTTCAGTTGCATTGGCCAGAACGCGAGAGGCACTGCATAACGGCTGGGACAAGAACGATCCGAAGGATGCACAGGTGATCCTGCACATGTTGCAGATCGGTGCCACCCAAGTTTACGTCGATCCGCTTGAAGCCGGCATCAACGATTTGCAGGAACTGTCGAAGACGCACGAAGTCATCTCCAAAGCCAAGACCCAGACCTGGCACCGCATCCTGAACCACTACCTGCCGCTCTATTTTCCCGAGATCGCCCACTTTGCCGGTAACAGCCGGTCTGACTGGTTTCTGGCTTTGATCAAACGCTTCCCCACCCCCAGCAGCATCACTTCACTCGGACGGGAGGCTTTTGTTGCGGAAGCATGGGCGCTCGTTGGCCGCAACGTCTCAAAAGCCCGATTAATCAATGACATCTATGAGACAGCTTGCTCATCTGTAGCGCTGCCCATAGCCGAAGACGCTGTCGCTATCAGCATGTTCCGCATGATCATTGGCCAAGGTCGAAGCCTGATCCGTGAACGCAACCGCATCGAGCAAATTGCGCAGTCGCTGCTGGCAGACCATCAGGATTATCAGCTCCTGTGCAAGATCCCCGGGATAGGACCGATCAATGCTTTGACGATCTTGGCAGAGGCCGGCGACCTGCGCCGCTTCCGGCACCATCGCCAGTTTCTGAAGTTCTGCGGTCTCGATCTTGCGACCTCGCAGTCGGGCACCTTCCGAGGCCGGACCAAACTATCAAAGTACGGAAACGCTCGTCTGCGCCGAACTTTCTGGATGGCTGCTCAAGTCGCATCCCGCCAACGGGACAACAGCTTCCGCGACAAGCTTGGGAGATACATGGCTGGCAACGCCAATGATGCAGATCGCAGACGTAAGGCGATGACAGCTCTGACCGCTAAAATGGCACGTGTCGCTCACGCGGTCATCAAGACACAGACAGAATACCGGCCGTTCATCGAACGACCGGAGGCCAGGTGGAAGGACCCCTCTCTGCAACTGCCGTGAGGGCGCGATTGCGACCCTGTAGATAATGTTCGGGCCTTCCACCTGGGCACGTATCCCATCTTAAGGACGGTGAGGACCACGGCGAGCAACATGCCGATGGATCCTGTGTTTGCTATGGCAGGGAACGATCCCGTTGACGGTGGAAACCATCTGGAGCAATCTTATGAATGCATCGGCTGTTGCTGATGCAGGGAGACCTGTTGGCCCGTTTCCGGTTTGCTTGCCCACATAGGACGTTGTCCGAGACGATCGTCTTCGGATAGCCGGTCTTCCGGCAGATGCCCTCTAGGGTCTGTACGACATCCTCGCCGCGATAGGTGAAGCGTGCGTCGGCGGCCGGGCAGTAGCGCGAGTGCGTGTCGACCACGGTCAGTATGCGCAGCTTCTTGCCGGTTGCGAGTTGGTCGTGAACGAAGTGCATTGCCCAGACATCGTTCGGCCCGACAGCCTCCTGGCGATCATCTCTGAGCTTTGCCTTCACCCGGCGCTTCGGATGCTTGTTGCGCAGTTGAAGCCCTAACTCGCTGTAAATCCTGCGTGTCTTCTTCATGTTGATCTTCCAACCATCGCGGCGCAAATGCACATGGACGCGGCGGTAGCCATACCGCACGCGTGTCTCGCAAATCTCCTTGATGCGTCGTTCCAGTGGGGCCTTTGATTTATAGTGGTAGGTCGATGTATCGAACTTCAGGACCTTGCAGGCCCGTCGGATCGATATGCCCCAGTCCACCAGCATCCCGTCGATTAGCTTGCGCTTCCGAACAGGCCTCAGAGCTTTCGGCGGATCACGTCCTGCAGCATCTCCCGGTCCAGCGTCAGGTCGGCGACGATCTTCTTCAGCCTGGAATTCTCATCCTCCAGAGCCTTCAATCGACGCATCTCATCGGGCAGCAGACCCGCATACTTCTTACGCCAATTGAAGTAGGTCGCCTGGCTGATCCCTGCCTTCCGGCAGATCTCTGCCACCGGCACACCATCATCGCCCTGCTTCAAAATGAACGCCTTCTGGGCGTCCGAAAACTTCGATGCCTTCATGCTTCCGCTCCTTTTCCCAGCCGGGAAGTTATCGCGGAAAACTCCAGTTATGAACGGTCCACTTTTTTTGGGGATCAGAGCACCATCGCTGCCAGCGAGGGGACTGTTCTTTCGCGTAATTGTCTGGGGCCTGATGGCGCGCTCAACGATGTTGGAGTCGAGCTCTATGCGGCCGTCGGAGAGGAAGTGCTCGAAGATGGAGCGACGCGAGGTGGCATAGCGGATCGCCTCGGCGAGCTTCGACTTGCCGGAGATCCGCGGCAGGGTCTTCTGCCAGAGGGCGAAGAGCTCGTTGACTACAGCAGCAGATGTCGCCTGGCGCGCCGCGACACGGCCGTCAGGGCTCTGTCCCCGGGCCGCTGCTTCCACCTCCCAGAGCTTTGCCATCAGCTCCACCGTCTCGGTGGCGATCCTGGAACTATCCGAAGCGTGGAGCTCGTAGAACTTGCGCCTGCTATGGGATCAGCAGCCGGCCAGTATCACGCCATCATTGCCGCCGTCGGATCGGGCAAGCTTGTTGTAGGCACCATGCCCGTCAACTTGAAGGATACCGCGATAGCCACTCAGATGCCGGGCGACCCGATCGCCAGCGCGGCTATCTTCGAAGCGATAGGCGACCATCGGCGGACCACTGCCACCGAAGGGTCTGTCATCCCGGGCATAAGCCCATAGCCATGCCGTCTTGGCCGATCCGGATCCGGGCGCGAGCGTGGGCAACGTCGTCTCGTCAGCGAAGATGCGCTCCGCCGTCTTGATCTCGGCGAGGATGTAGTCGGCCAGGATATCGAGCTCAAAGCCGAGCTTGCCCATCCATTGGGCCATCAGCTTCCGGTCAAGCTCGACCTTGTCGCGGGCATAGATTGCCTCCTGCCGATAGAGCGGAAGGCCATCGGCATACTTCGAGACCGCGATCTGGGCGAGAAGCGCTTCCGTCGGAATGCCGCCCTCGATGATATGCGCGGGCGCGGCTGCCTGTACGACGCCGTCTTCGTTTTTGAAGGCATACTTCGGCCGGCGGGTGACGATGACGCGGAACTTCGCCGGCACGACGTCCAGCCGCTCCGAGACGTCCTCTCCGATCAGCACCTTCTGTTTGCCGACATGCTCGGGCAGTTCGTCTGGCTCGATCACGACTTCGACCCGTTCCAGATGAGGTGCAAAGCCCTTGCGCGGTCGCGGCGGACGTTTGCCATCGGGATGGGTGACGCTCTTGTTCACCTGGGCTCGGATTGCAGCAATCCCGGTCTCGATTTCCTCGAAGACAAAAGCCTGTTGCTCATCATCGATGGTCGGAGATGCGAGCTTCTCCGATCGCCGGCCAAAGCGGGCACGATCGAAGGCTTTCAGGATCTGGGTCAGTCGTTCGATGCGTTCATCAGCATCGGCGTTTTTCGCCTTCAGATCTGCGACCTCGCTCTCCAGAGCATCGGCGCGCGCAGCCTTCTCGGCCATGGCAAGGACCATGGCCTTCAGGGTCTCTACATCATCCGGGAGCTGCAAATCGGGCGGCATCATGGGGCCTACCAGAGCGCATTTTACTCCAATTTTCCTGCCCTTTCAGGCAGTTGATTCACTTCGCCGCAGGCCTTTACCCACAATCTCCGGCGGCTTTATCGCCACCGAGCGGACCCGTTTCCAGTCCATGCCATCAACGAGTGCCATGAGCTGGGCATGGTTGAGCTGCACCCGGTTGTGGCCGATCCGAGGCCAGCAGAACTGCGCCTTCTCCAACCGTTTCGAGTAGAGGCATTCTCCTGATCCATCCCACCAGACGATCTTGACCCGGTCCGCCCGTTTGGCTCGGAAGACGTAGAGCGAGCCGTTAAACGGATCATTGCCGGCATCGCGCACCAACGACAGCAGGCTGTCTGGCCCTTTGCGGAAGTCGATGGGATGGCTGGCGAGTAAGACCTTTATCGGATACCAGACTGATAATTCATTTTTTATTTTGGCCGACAAAACGTTTGCGCGGAAGGGAAGGAATGGACCTTCGATGAGTTAAAGCCGGTCCAAGCTTCGGAAGCGAGTGGATCGTAGCAGTTGTCTTGATAACGAGCACATACCCACTGCGCGCCAATCCGTGCTCGGCATGCGTCTCCGATCCGCTATGGATCCTTAAACCCAAAACACAAGATGTTTGCGCCCCCAATAGGTGATGCCCCCATTTGGGGGACATGATTGGAACAGGGAGTCGAGCGGAGCAGAAAGCCTCCGCTCAGCACTTGCACCCCCCGCGGCCTCGGTGACCCAGCCCTTCCGCTCACTTGCCAACGATGTCAGATTAACGATCCAGGGTCCTGCCTTTCAGGAACTGCTTGAATCATGCTGGTCGCAAATATGCCGTGCAACACGGATCAGAGCTTCGACCGTCTCCCGCCCGTCATAGTCGCGATAAGCGAGATTGATGGCATCGATTTCATCTACCTCTTCTTCGTCGATCAGCATCTGTGCGTACTCCTCTGTCGTCGGAAGATTTGCGATCTGCGATACGAATTGGATGGCATCTGAGGCTAGCCCCGATTTCGAACCTGTTTCTTGCATGCTTTTCTTTCCTTGGCGGCGGGATGCCGCTGTTTGATTGACCTTCCTTCGATTGTCCCTAGAGATTTTGATCGGCGTCAATAGCCGACAGCGAGCAAGAGTATGGCTAGGAAAAATCGATAAAGCCGATTGCTATCATTTTGCGCGGGCAGAGCCTCGCCCGGACAGTTGCAGCTGAGTCTCGTCGATGAAGTCTTTAGTGCTTGCGATCGCGGGCCGTATTGCGGCCGACAGATTTCGCGCTGAGCCTATGTACAGGATCAACGCGGATTGCCACGATGTAGATTGATTTAGACGACACGGAAATAGCTCACTTATCACATGACACCGTACCAGCCTCGGTCTTGAAGAAGCTGCAAGCGACCCTGCACCGGGGCGCAACGCTGTTTCAAAAGTTTGCTGTCGGGTGGAGCGACTACCTGCAGATAGCGTCCGTCAAGTTGGTGTATTTTCGGGTGTAGGACCGGGCCGTCATGATCAGGCGGCTATGGGTGTAATTTGCAGTGTCACTTCCTCTTCGACACTTGGTGGGTTTAGCTCGGCCATTGCCTCGACCTGCATGTAGCGGCTGAGGAGCTGCCATTCGTCGTTTGCTTCGAGGAGGACCGCGCCGATGAGGCGAACGATGCTGTCCTCGTTGGGGAATATGCCGACGACATCGGCACGGCGTTTCACTTCCTTGTTCAAACGCTCCAGTGGATTCGTGCTGTGGAGCTTGGTGCGATGCTGCGCCGGGAAAGCCATGTAGGCGAGCACGTCAGCCTCCGCATCGTTCATGAAGGTTCCGAGTTTCGGCCATCTGACACGGAGCTGGTCGGCGACATGCCGCCAGGTTTGCACAGCACTCTCGTGATCGGGCTGGATGAAGGATTGCCGGATCGCGGCGGCGACCATGGTGTGCTGGCCCTTGGGAACGTAGGCAAGCGCATTGCGCATGGCATGAACGCGGCACCTTTGCCATGTCGCGCTGAGGATGCGGGTGATGGCAGCCTTCAGCCCCTCATGAGCATCGGAGATGACGAGCTTGACACCGGTGAGGCCCCGGCGCACCAGATCGCGCAGGAATGTTGTCCAGAACGGTTCAGCTTCGGAAGGGCCGATATGCAGGCCGACGATTTCCCTTTTCCCGTCCGTGTTGACGGCCACCGCGATTATTGCAGCCACAGAGACGATGCGCCCGCCCTCGCGCACCTTCAGATAAGTGGCATCGAGCCAGAGGTATGGCCAGTCACCAGAAAGAGGGCGCTTGAGGAAGGCGTTCACCCGCTCGTCGATGTCCTTGCACAGCTTCGAAACGGATGACTTCGAGATGCCCGTCATCCCCATGGCCTGCACCAGTTCATCGACCTTGCGGGTCGAAACCCCATTGATCCACGCCTCCTGGATGACGGCTACAAGGGCTTTCTCCACCATCTTTCTCGGTTCCAGGAAACCTGGGAAGTAGGCTCCCTGCCGCATCTTCGGTATCTTCAGGTTCAGCCTGCCGAGCCGCGTGTCGAGGGAACGGTCGCGGTAGCCGTTGCGCCAGGTCTGGCGGCCGTCGCCACGTTCATAGCGGCCAGCGCCGATCAGGCCATCCACGTCGGCCTCCATGATCAATTGCAAAACGCTCTCGGCAATCGTGCGCAGAAAATCGCTGTCGCCACTCTTCGCGGCAAGCTCGGCAAGAGCTAATCTATCGTCGGTCATCGGGTCTTCCTTTCGGTCAGGTTGAAGCTTCGCAACTCCACCTTCTCCGACGGGCCCGGTGCCCACCTTGCGCTCAGCGAATGCGGCAGCCCTTTCTCAACCGCCGTCTCCACCTCAACGCGCCTCCGAATTTACACCACGTGCTCGGACACTATCCTACCTGCATGTGCACCAAGATGCTCCCGTAGAGCGAGCTCGCAACGGTGCCTATGTGCTCTCATGGCTGTGGGTGTACAACGAGCAAGTTGGCCTTCCGAAGTGCAACGACTTTAACGACTATGACCTAAGCTTGGAATGCCTCGACCTTCTGCAGCAGATCCAGGATTTCGACATTACCGATCTTGATGCAGGGGCTGAGCACCATCTTGGATCAGGACACCTCAAAGGACAGCAGTGGAGCCTGCTGCACAACAGCGGGCTGCTGACTGTCATCCTGCTACCCAGTGCGGACTGCCCGCCACGGGTCTACTCTGAGACGCCGAGGACAGTAGGCGGCACGACATCGGATGGCCTTACGGACGAGCGGTGCATTCGTTTTCTGCTGGATGCAATGAATACGTTTAGCACCCATCAAGCGCTTCCATCCGAGGGACTACAGCTCTCGCTGCTATGAGCGCCCTGCTGACAGCTGAATAGCAACCAAGGGCTGGACAGATCGGACCTTCATCGGTCCGATCATCTCAAAAAGAAGCCTGAACTCGATAAAGTTAGGCGACTGAATCTTCAGTTAACCATGTTTTCAGAAGCAGATCGGCTAGAGATTGCCATCGTTACCCCTCCTGATCTATAGGTACCCGGCGTGACGAGCGAAAGTCACGGAAAGGCGGCTTCCACCGGTGCTGGAACACCAAGTGGAAACCTAACCCGCAACCTTAGTGAGAAGGCCTTGGGCTAACATGTGTAATATCCAATTTGTGTTGACGGGCAAGCCCCGTCCAAAATCTCCTGCTGATAGATCAAACCTGGGCATGACTGCCTCCCCGCCTGAAGACGGCTTTGCCGTTCTCAATCACCGCTGATCAGCCAGGACATCATTCATGCACAAAATCCATTTCGGCTTATACGCCGACACGCCTCCGCATGCCTTGAAGGCAGCGCGCGCAGCTGTTGCTAAGCTGATCGAGCAGGCCATTGCTGCAACCATGACACCCGAGCTAGCGCGCTCTGCCGTCGAGGGTGATGCTGAAGCTTTGGCATCGTTTGGACGAGCAATCGCTGTCCAGGAAGGACATCTCCTGGAGGCTGTCATCATAACCCTTGCCTCAACGGATCCGTCAAGGTTGGCACTGACCGATCTTCGCCTCGCAGTACTCCCGGCCGCGCTTGAGGTTATCAAGCGCAACTGCGAATCCGTCTACAAGGGCATCAGCTTCGATGCGAAGCCACATGCAGGAGCGACCTATCATCCTGATCTGGTCATTGTTGACCCCGGCGGTCGCCGCGCTGTCATCATCGACGTCAAGCGAAGCCTTGCGGGATATCTCGGTGGAAGCAAGTTGTCCGAGCTGCAGCAGCGGATGGCAGCATCCGGGCTTGTCCTGCCCGATGTGCTCTGGCGCGACCATCAAAGGTTGGCCGTCGAGACCGTCGGAACAGCCATCATCGATGGGTCCAAGACAGCGACTGATGTTTCCGATGGGGTGTGGTCGCTGTCTCGTCTCGATGACCTTCTGCTTATTGAGGGTGCTGCGCGGCTGGCTATCGAGAGCATGGAGGCCTTTCGCGACGGGATTCGCAAGCAGTGGCAAACGGCAATCGCAGCTACTGTAAAAAGCCAACGAGCTGCTGCAGATTCAGCTGCCGCTGAGGCGCATCTTTCCCAGCCACAAACAAAAGAGATCGCGCCGCGCCGACGCGGCCGTCCCCCCAAGGCTCGACCGTCAATCCAGGTCGGCCTCCTTGGGCCCGGACTGCGAGCGCACTAAGCGGCGCACGTCACTCTTCATCCTATCACATTTGCCGGACGCGATCCGGCCACGGAAGAGCTTTGCTATGTTTCACCCCATCATTGATTTCCAAGTTTACCGCTTACGTCGCCAATACGGAGCGCTAATGCTTCGACACGACGCGTCGGCTACGGGCGTGCCCCAATCACCCTCGGCTAAGGACAGCAACAGAACGCAATTCGAGGACACAACAGCCCTCGTCACAGCGCTCGTCCTCAGGATCACAAGACGGCGCGGGCGCTCACTCAGCGCGCTACCCGGCACAGTTCGCGACGCCCTCTGCGATCTGGTCGCCCAAGGCGATCCAACCGCACGGCTGCTTTTTAGTTGGGTCGATCGCGAGCAGAACACCGACAAGGCAATCATGGAAGCGGCGCGCCTACCCGATAGAGGGCGCTGCTCATCGCACATGGAGATTAGACCTGCACGTGTCTACCGCCATCACCGTTTCTGGAAGTCGGATAGTCCGCACCTTGCGCAACTGGACCGTCGTCGACTGTCGCAGCTGCAGTCGCTCCTGGAAAAGGAGATGCGTCATGACCGCTGATCGTCTCGACCGCTACCTGCTTGGCCGCCTCAGACGCCGATCGCTGCGGATTGCGTACCGGGCGGCAGTCGCGGCCGATGTCCTGCGCGCGTACCAGCGCACCATCGGAATGCATACGGTTACTATATATTCGCCTGGGGCAAGGGCTATGCCATTGACCGGAGCTATCACTGCAGACCGACGCGCTCTGCTGCGGCTTATATCAAGCGATGCATTGCTGCCTGTCTTGCCACCGGTGACGGTCCGCAGACATGACATCGACCTAATCATCGAGGATATCGTCGGCGACATCGACGCATCTGTGACCGGCGCTGAGACTGAGGCGACTCCCGCGGAAGTGTCAATGCCGCGTGAATTTTCCCCAAAAGTGCCGAAGTAAAATTCCCCAGTTATGCCGACGTCGACGACATGGCGAATTGGGGATTTTTCGGCGGTCGCCCGCGCGGCTTTTGTGGTGGGGCGAAGGCCGGGGGAGCGATGAGGGCTTTGGAGCGAACATGCTCCGGCATAAGTTCGGCATGCTGCCTCAACCGATAGCTGGATCCTTCGATCTGCACGACGACGGCGTGATGAAGCAGTCTGTCGAGAAGCGCGGTGGCGACAACTGGATCGCCGAAGACATCGCCCCATTCAGCGAAGCCGCGGTTTGATGTCAGGATCATCGCGCCTCGCTCATATCGGGCGTTCACGAGTTGGAAGAACAGATTGCCACCGCCCTGGACGACGGGCAGGTAGCCGATCTCATCGACGATGAGCAGACTTGGCCTGCAGAAGAAGCGAATGCGCTCCTGAAGCCGACCCTCCCGTTCGGACCGGGCCAGCGAACCGATGAGGTCGGCAAGGTTCGTGAAGTAGACGCTCTTTCCAGCTTTGACGGCTTCGACGCCGAGCGCCGTGGCAAGATGACTCTTTCCCGTTCCCGGTGGGCCGAGGAAATGAACCGCTTCGTGACGCTCGACGAACCCGAGCTGTGCCAGGGTAAAGATGCGATCCCGGTCGAGAGATGGTTGAAAGGTAAAATCAAAACCGGCGAGCGTCTTGATCGTCGCAAGCCTGCCCATCCGAAGGGCGGTCTTGATGCGACTGTTCTCGCGCAGGGTGAGTTCCTCTGACAGGAGAATATCGATGGCCTCAAGGGCCGACAGCTCACCGTGCTCGAGGCGGCGTACGACATGGTCGAGAGCTTCCAGTGCGCGCGGCATCTTCAGACCAACGAGATCATGACGGATGCGGTCGATCATCGACGGAATGGGGTCGAGGGTGGCGCTCATGGTCGGCTCTCCTGTGCCAGGACCTTGCCGACGGCATCATAGAAGGCAAGCGATCGCTGCAGCACGGTATCCCCGGCGGGTTTGACAACATGAGATTCCTGCCGTCTCCCCGGCCAATGTTGCGGCTGAATGGGTCGCCGATGATCCGGATGAACCCGGCGCTGTTTGCGACCCTCCAAGACGGGATGGGCTGCGATCAGCATGCCGTTCTCGAAGATGCGGATCTCGTCGGCGAGAGAATGGACTTCCACCATCCGGCTTCGCGTGGCATCCGGAACGCTGTAGGTGTTGCCGCCAACGCTGACCATGCCTTCCCGCGATACCCGGCGCTCCAGCTTCAGAACGGATTTGAACGGAGCCAGCGGTAACGGTCGCAGGTACTTCCGCTCCTCGGCAAAGGCCTCATTGACGACACGCTGGGTCGTTGCATGCTTCCTTGGATTGGCGACTGTATCCAGCCAGTGCCGGAGCTGGGCATTCAGGTCGTCGAGATTGCGAAACGAGCGGGCCAGGAAGAAGTCCTCGCGGATGTACCGGAACGGTCGCTCGACTTTGCCCTTGGTCTTTGCACGATAAGGTTTGCACGCCTTTGGGTGGAAGCCGTAATGGCGTGCCAGGTCGATGAGTGCGCGATTGTAGATGATACCTTCCGTCTGGCCTTCGCCGATGACGGCAGTCTTCATCCGGTCGTAGAGCACCTCCCGAGGAGCCCCGCCAATAGCCTCGAAAGCAGCGATGTGGCAGCGCAGGACGGTTGGCAGGTTCTGATGCATGACGAAGCGCGCCCAGATGAGGCGGCTGTGACCCAGCACCATCGAGAACAGCCAGACGATCCTTGGCGTCATCGGTTCGTCGGTGAAGACGACGTGGAACTGGGCGAAATCGACCTGGGCCTGCTCGCCGGGCGGCGTCTCGAAGCGAACCTCGTATCCCTGGTGTGCAGCGGGTCGCACATCACGGAGAAAATCCGTCACGGCCGTGTAGCCGCCCGTATAGCCTCGCTCCTTGAGCTCTCGTAACAGCCGACTGCCGGTTAGGCCTGGATAGGTCTTTACCCGCTCCCGCAGGTAAGAAGCAAACGGATCGATCACCGTTGCCCGCGGCTTCCTGGGACCATAGGCCGGAGCCTCCAAGCCTCGCTCAATGTATTTGCGCACCGTCTTGCGGTCGATGCCCGTTTCTCTGGAAATGGCCGACACCGTCAGCCCCTGCTGATGCAGATCCAGGATCATGATCGTCTCCCTCAGCTTGATCACCAAAATCCCCCTTCCGACCATCGGAAGGAGTATCGGCGATGACGCGCCGCCGGTCTTCCGGGGCGCGCCCCGGAAGACCGGCGGCCGCAGCACCTGGGGAAGATTCAAACGGCACTATTGGGGAGTATTGCTCCGGTGCTGACAAAAGAACTCGTTCCGAGTTTTTTCGAACTTTTCATACCAAATCGGAGCAGATTTCTGACTCGGCCCCAGCTGATTGATGAAGGGCGGTCGCCGCCTTTGGCGCCTCGAATAGAACGTGAGGCAGAAGTCGATGAACGGCTCATAGGGCAGACCTGAGCTGTCCGCGAGTTGCCGCAAGCCGGTGACCTGATTGATCAACTGACTGTCACTATACAAGCGTTTGAGATCAACGCCCGAGGCTCGCTCTGCAGCATCCTCGTCATAGGCCGAGACTAGCAGTCGCTTATAACAATCGTTGTATGTCTTCGCGAAAACGAGGTTCGCTTCGAAGGGGGTGAGAAATGCGTAGTCGGGCCATTTGGTGAGGATGAGTTCGCTTTCCGACCGGACGTATGTGGGTTTGAGATACGGTGCCATCCGCACGGCGTCGTCGATCATTTTCTGTTGGCGGGCGTCCAATGTGCTGCTCCATGTTTGACGAGAACAGGAAGCCACATAGCAATCAGCAGAAAGAGATTGCCGAGAATCGCAATCTCGTCGCGTGGAACGTGAACAGACACGAGAGGTCAAGGTGGCGCGAGGCGACGAATGCGAAGCTCAGAAAATCTGCGAACGCAAAAACGTAAATTTTACGTTAAGCTTCCGCACGCCAAGATTGCTTAGATGCAATAGAGTCCGATAAATACATCCTTTAGTAGTATTCATGGCAGATTAGAGCGCATTAAGACAGCCCTGATTTTACGCGTTATCGCTCAAGGACTTTCAGATTTTTACATCTATTTTACCCTTAATTTACCTCGACGCCTTCAAGCGGGATATTTCTTTCCCTCGATGTAAAGTTAGTGTCTCGACAAAGTAGGTAGAGGTGGCAGTAGCCGCACCCCTGTCGGCGTGCCAAGGCATCCCCTAGAAGTAGATCGAGAATTTTCTAGGACTTCGCTCTTTCTATAGATGGATCTACGAAGAGTAACTACCCAAGGCGTGCGACCAGATCATCTGCTGACAGATGTGTGTAGCGCTTCAGCATCCGGAGCTCCTTGTGCCCGGAGATGCTGCTTACTTCGATGATGTTTAGACCCCGCTCGAACAGGCGGCTGACACCCTCATGGCGCAGGTCATGAAAGCGCAGCGATTTGATCCCTGTGCGGATGAGCAACCGACGCCATGCCTGCTCCAGCGCTCCCGGCGTCATGGGGAAAACCGTAGATTTATCTACTTCCGCACGCGCCTTCCAATCCATCAGCGCGTCGAATGCTCTCCGAGACAGAGGCACCTCCCGCCCGGAGCCGTTCTTGGTAAGGGTAAGCGTGATCACCCGGCGATTGTGCGAAATGTCTGACCATTTCAGCCCTAGGATCTCCCCTCGCCGCATCCCTGTCTCAATAGCCAGGATCAGCAGCGTTTTGAAGTATGGCGTCTGTCCGCCGTCGCAGCCGTCCAGAAGCCGTTGCTCCTCGTCGCCCGTCAGTCTTCGGCTGCGCTCATTGCGGATCACCGGACGGCGCACCAGCTTCACCACGTTCTTTGCGAGCGGCAGACCCCAATCGCGGATCGCGACCTCAAGGACGTGGCTCAGGATGGCAAGCTCGCGCACGGTCGTAGATGGAGCTACCGACTGGAGCCGCTCGTCACGAAATGAGGCGATGTCCTGCTGATTCAGTCCGATCATCGTCCGGTAGGCGAGATCATGGCGACGCAGCACATCGGCCCGTTGGATCTCCAGGACCGATCCTAGCTTGGTGGGCGAGATCTCGCGCTGGTAGCGCTCCAGGAGCTGCCCGAGTGTCGTGCTCTCAAGGATCTTCGTGTCTGGGGCAGCGCCGAAGCGATCGACCTGGGCTTCCAGATCGCGCGCCCACTTCTCAGCTTCCTGCTTGGTGTCAAAGGACTTGCACCGGGGCTTCATGCCGCGCCGACGCACCTGAGCTTGCCAGCGTCCTCTGAGCTTCCGGATCGTCGCCATGTAGCCTCCAAACGATGTTGAAGGTCACGCGTAGGATGCCCCTGGAGGGGTGCCAAGAGTTATCCCAGCACATAATTGACTATGCAAAAAAAGATCAACCTACGCGACTTTGGTTGTCGTATCGACGGAGATTGTCGTCACGGAACCGGCTTGCGAATGTCATCCAAACCTCCAATATGAGTTACCGAATTGGGGACCGAACAGTGTGGGGAGTTCGATGGCAAATGGAGACTTCAGTCGGGTTCTGCATCGCCGGGGCGTTCGAATATCCCCCCCCCGGCCGCAGACACCAGACGGTTGGACGAAGGCCGGAGTGATCGCAACAGCGGCTGCGACATGTTGCGCAGCAGGCGCCCTCGTCTTCTCCGCATATCAGACCGACATAATGAGGCGCCAGCTCACAATTCAGGATGCCAACACAGGGTTCGTTTCCGTGATGGAGAAAGTGGACGCTCTGTGCGCTGACGATGGAGTTGATGCGATAATTTGGCGAGAGGCGTCTAGGGCCTACGAGGCTGCGAAAAGCCCTCATGGCATCCAGGAAACGCGGGATAAATTCGCGGCTCTCATTAAGGCGATGAGGCTGCTTATGATTTCGGCTACAAACGCGCAGGAGGAAGATCTGGCGCGTCTACTACACGACGTAAGGAGTATAGCGAAGACCGTGTCTTTTCCCCGCACCATGCCGGAGAAGATGCGAGATCGGCTCAGGTCGGAAGTTACCAGACTGTGCTTTATGACCAGAGAAGGGATGATCGATTGGTATAAGCGAGACTCTCCATTGACGTTCCCCATCGACTGGAAGACCCGAAAACCCATCACGCTCAATCCCTGAACTTTCACATGTCGCGTCACGTTTCCAGGCTTGCTTTGCAAGGTGTAAACACTCGTTCCCGCTATGACGCGAAGAGGATTTGCCATCCACCAAAAAAAATGAATGCTCTATATCGAGACCATTTGGCAAAGTCGACACGGTGGCTAATCGGTAAAGTATATTGCCCGGAACTTCCGACAGGCTGTGCCTTGATAGTGGCACACCCTAATCCCGCATATGAATCAGGCCATCAAGAATATGAGAAATCCAATCAAACCCTTGCACCCCAAGGGATCACGATGGCGGAGAGGGTGGGACTCTTCCCCAATTAGAGCAAAACCATAGGGTTTCCGCCAAGTTACTGACGGATAAGCCCGATTTCGATACTTCGAGCGATACATTGAACGATACATTTTGACAAGTCGACCTGTTCGGAGGCGCTGCCTTTCCCAATTCTGATCGCGCGATCTGGATCAATCCAGGAGCCAATCCGGCTCAGATCGGTGGCGTTCTTCGTTTACCCAGAGCGGCCACTACCTGGGGCGGATGCCACCTCCCCTTTGCCAATCTGGAGCGCACGACGGACATATGTCGGGTCGCCTCTAGGGGATGCTTCGCCTTGTGCCGCGTTGCGTTGCAGAAGAGGCAGGCAGCCACGATGTTGGGTGCGACGTCCTTGCCACCATCGCATCTGGCTTCAACGTGCTCGGCCGTGCATCGAAACCGCTTCGCCAGCCCCGACGAAATTCCATAGCGCTCGATGAACTCCTCCGGTGCGGTGTCCCACATCGGTAGCTGACAGTAGAAGCAACGCCAGCCCTGCTCTCGAGCAGCTTGCCTTCTCAGATTCTTGATTGCCTTTGTTGATGGCATGGGTCCACGTCCTTTGCTTCATTGCTGAAGCGGACGTGCAGTGACCGTTTGCGGCCACCCCTCAGTTGGGAGGAAAACCCTCGCACAAGACGACGTATGCGTAATACGTCACTCCGCAGTCTTTGAACGGTACGAGCGCCGATTGAACGCCTCGCTGACGAGTTCGTAGAAAACTCCAGGTGAGCGACATGTCTCACCTCCATCCATGAGCAACTTACCAAAAGTTCGCCGATGATCAACGGCAACAGAAAAGCTTCCCGATCGGGACGATTCTGGTCGCAACATGGCCGCCCTTCCCTTTCGGGAAGTTTTCATGGAAATTTATCAATTCTTCCTGTACGGTAAGTGAGCATATGGGGAGAGCCTATCATGATCCGTTCAGCGGCAGAATTCGGCGCGCTTGTCCGAGAACACAGGAAGAAGTTGGGATGGACACAAACCCAGCTCGCCGAGCGCTGCGGCACCGGGGAACGTTTCATCGTCGATCTGGAGAACGGCAAGCCCAGCTGCCAGCTCGAGAAATCCCTGATCGCGGCCAGAACGGTCGGAATCAACCTCGGCGATCTGAACTCGGCCTCCCCCTTGCCCGCTTCGGCGGCCGATGACGATCTCGGCTACCTGCCACGCTTTTCCTGATCGGATACGACCTTGACGACGATCTACTACGAGAACTGGCCTGTGGCACACTTATCGGACCAGGATGGCCTGTCTCTCTCCTATCACCCGGAGTGGGAGAAGCGGGCCTCCGCCTTCCCCCTGTCGCTCACGATGCCAATGCGTGCGGGTAGCCATGGCCCGGAACGGGTCATGCCCTGGCTCGCGAACCTGCTGCCCGAAACCCACCTCTCTGAAATCGGCCAACAGCTGAAGGTCTCGCCCCAAGACGTGCTCGGTCTCCTGATGCGCGTCGGCCGCGATACGGCAGGCGCGTTCTCGATCGGTGAGCCGCGGCGGGAGGGAAATAATTTCCGCATCGTCGATGACGAGGCAGCACTCGAGCGCATCATCGACGAACTGCCGGAGCGACCTTTCCTGATCGGCGAGCGCGGCGTCTCGATGTCGCTTGCCGGCGTCCAGGATAAGCTGCCCGTCTATCTCGATCAGGACGGCCGGATCGGCATTCCGATCGATGGCACACCATCGACCCACATCCTGAAACCCGACATCAAGCGTCTCGCAGGCAGCGTCACCAACGAAGCGTTCTGCATGATCCTCGCAAGGCTCTGCGGTCTGGACGCCGCCGAGGTGACAATGGGCCGCGCAGGGAAACGGGACTATCTTCTTGTCCGCCGCTATGACCGGGTTTCCGACGGCCAGGGGATCATCCGCCGCATACACCAGGAGGACTTCTGCCAGCTGTTGGGACTGTTCCCGGCAGAGAAGTATGAGCAAACCGGTCTCGGTCGGCGTGGCGGCGCATCTCTGTCGCAGATGTTCGAAGCCTTGGCTCGCCTTGTCTCGCCCGCAGAACGCATTCGGTTACTCGACGCGGTGATCTTTAACGTCCTGATCTGCAATTCGGACTCGCATGCAAAAAACTACTCGGTCCTTGTAGGCGCGTCCGGCACGGCGAGGCTCGCCCCGCTCTACGACCTGATGTGCGCAGCACCCTACAGACAGGTCGATCAATCCCTGCCCCAGCAACTGGCCGGCAAACGAAACGCCGATGAGCTGCACGGAAAGGACTGGCGTCAGTTCGCCACCGACGTCGGGCTCAGCCCCGCCACCGTGACCAGGCGCGTCGGGGAGCTTGCCGCTCTTGTCACGACCAAGGCCGACGAAGCGCTCGAGCAGGTGCAATCCTACCCAGTTTCGAACCGGGAAATCGCCTCGAACCTCGTCTTCCTCATCAAGAAGCGGTGCCGACGGATCGAGCGGCAGATTTCGGGCTGAAACTCGGTATGATCGACATATTAATACAACTTATTGATGCATTCAAAATTGGCCTCCAAAAAAATTTTCGAGAAAATTCGGCTCTTGGAATCATTGAGAAAATCCGACACGAAAGTCGCTGAAATCGTAATTTATCGTTTCTTTTCATAGCGTTGATAATCGCGGTTGTAACACCTTCCTGAAATCCATGTCATCATTATCTCACGGTCACCGATGAAGACCGGATCAGACAAGGAGTTAATGAATACATGGCGAAGTACACGCATAAGAAGATTTCGGCCAAGCTCGCCGCCAAGGCGGCAAAGGTGGCCGATGACGTCTCGCCAGAGGACGTCAGCGAGCTACAGGCCATCGGCGAGGACATTCGCTCTCTCGGTCGTAGGACAAACCTGCAAGCATACGAGCTGGGCGGCTACCTCGCTCGCGCGAAAGCCATACTCCCGGAGCGAGAGCTTGGCGCTTGGGTGAAGGCGATCTGCAAGTTCACACCGAAGACCGCCCGCAACTACATCGCCGTCTATGAGAACCTGAGTGTCTATAAGGAGCGGCTGATCGCAACGGCGACGTCCCCGACCATGCTTTTCGTCCTCGCCTACGCCGAGGAACAAAAGGTAGAGGACGTACTGGCTGCTCTTGAAGCCGGCGAGGAGCTCACCGTAGCCCAGGTCAAGCAGATGGTCGGCGTATTGACGGCCAAGAAGGCAGCGCCCGTTCCTGACAGTCTGAACATGGGCGGATTGGCCGGCCTGCGCAAAGTTGCCGATCTGAAGATCGAGCAGGACGCCGCACAGTTCCTTGGTCTGACGACGTCGATCCTGAACAAGGTCGAGAAGGCACTTGAGCCTCTCTCCCGGAACCGCGCCGTACTCAAGGGGGCGCTGAGCTATGCCGTCATGTACGACTGCCGCCATGCCCACGACCTGATCAACAGTCTCGCTGCCCCGCTCAGGCCTGACGTCACTCCGCATCTGAATTGGCGTCCGGAGAAATTGCCCGACGGCACCAACTGGCGGAAGGTGCAGGCACTCCTGCATCGGATGGGCGGCACGGAGGACTGGCCGGACAGAGCGAGCTTTGTACCCTGGCTTCAGAACGAAGTGGTACCGCTCCTCCGCTTCGTCGTTCACGGTGAACCCCTGCCGGGTGACGCCGAGGAGGAGGAGGCCGGCTCGGACGTCGCTGTGAAGATCGAACAGGAGGCTGATGAAGGGTTGCTCGGCTACGGTCAGATGCCGCTACCGGTGCGGGACCTGATCGACAGTACTCTGGATACCGTCGCTCCAGACGGTCGAGACGAACTCAAGACGAAGCTTGTGTTCGATGCCAGACCGTTCAAGCGGCAGCTAAAGAGGTTGGCTGCCTGACACCAGACCGCCACCAAGAGCCCCGCCACCGCGCGGGGCTTTTTGCATTTAGGGGAAGCCGCGTCCTTCGTTAACCATCCCGGAGCTCTTTGTTCCGGGTGTGTTCTTATCGACTTGCCGGACATGGTTCTCCGGGCTATGTCGACGGTGTCAGCAGAAACGCCTGGTTCTGCAGACACTTAGCGGCTCCCGCCGGTGCTACCAACACCGACGAAAGCCTGACCAGCAACCTTCTCTAGAAAGGCCACCGGCTATGTCGACCCTTAACCGCTTCGCTTCCCGACCGGAAGCATCCTCCTCGCATTCCCCTGTTGAAACCCGCGGGCGTCCATCCTCCAGCGGTCATTCGGCTACTCGCTAACCGCTTGCCCTCACGATCGCTGTCACCAGTGTCGGTGCGGAAATCATTTCCGCATCTGTCGACCCGCGTCCGCGCGGCCGTGGCGACTGCTGATCCTGCCTCGATCACAGGAGAATTCTTCATGACTGCCAAGATCACTTCCGCCGCCGCAGCGGCATCCTATGACCTGACCGTCGACCTCGAGGACATGCGTCCGGCGCTCGAACAACTGGTAGACGACGTCGTGGACACGGCTCTTCCCGGAGCCACGTTCCAGCGCGCGCTAACCGCTGGCATGGACGACATTGCATCCGTGATGCGCGCAGTACCGGCCGCCGAGGGACGATTGCTCGAGCGGGGCATTGGCTTCCTCGCGAAACTCAATCCCGATCTGATCGTGCTGACCGACAACCTGCGCCTTCCAGTTACCAAGGCTGCCGCAGAACTGGTCGCGATGAATGACGCAGCTCTGGTCAAAGCGCTCAGCCTCGATGCGGATAGTGGTGGTCGTAAAAGCTATACGCCCGATCTCCTGATCATCAACAGGTCTACAAAGATCGGACATATGGTTGATGTGAAGCGCAGCCTAAACTCTTATGAAGTCTCGCGGATTACGGAGTTGAAGAACCGCATGCTGGCGGCCGCGCTAGTCGTGCCGGACCTGCTCTACAAGGAGCACCGTCGCCTTCACGTCGACGAGGTCCGTGTTGTCATCCTGAACGCCGAGAACCAGCGAACGGATATCGATGGTGGCGTGTGGCCCCTCACGCATCTCGACCACCTTCTGGAAATCATGGGCGCCGGCCGAGTCATGGCGCACCTCCGCGAGCTATTCCAACGGCGTGTCGAGGCAAACTGGAAGTCGGCGTTGAACGATCACCGGCTCGACACGTCTAACAGCCCAATGATTTCGCGCAGCGACCCGACCGAGCGTAACGGCGTCCGACCACGTCCAAGCGAAGACGAGCCCAGCGCGTCGCGTACGCCGGTATCGATTGGATTCGCCAGGCCACCACGCATAGCGATGGCCTGATCGGTCCAAGCCTTCCTCTCTTCTCTGATCTTTTACCCCTGCAGTGCTGCAGGGGAAACAGGAGACGTCTGCCATGACTTCACGAGCCTCCAATATCCTTGCTTTCCCCACGCGCACCGCGCCGTCGGTTCTTCTGCCACCGGTGCTGGATAAGCATCCTGTTCCTACAGGCGACAAACTCGATGCCGACGAACGCGCGGACTACATCGCATCCATTGTTCGCTCGACGATCGGCTTTGCCCGACGCAAGGGTCGGCGGATCGAAAGCCTGCCGCCGCAACTGCGGGTGTGGTTGCTCGAGCAGTGCGAGCTGGGTGAGCCGACATGCGTTGTTTTGCGTGCCTGGCTCGATGGCAACCCGGGCTTAACGGACTTGTCCTCTCAGGAGGGCGCGTAATGGAAACGCTCGAGCAACGCGTTCGCCGCTACCTCCTCGCACGGCTGCGCCGTCGTGCTGTCCTCGACCTTTACGAAACGGCTGCGACTGCCGGACTGTTGGAACGCGGCGTCGGCGATACCGGCACGCTTGCCAGGCCCTGGATTGTCTCGATCAAGGCACGGCAATATCTGACCGGCGCCCATGACTACGATCGGAAAATCATCGCTCGGATGATCGGCAGCAGTCGTGGCAATCGTGATGGTGACAGCCCAGATCACATTCGGTCGACGAGGACCTCAGAGGGCGAAGCATCACTCTACGACTGGTCTACTCCCGCACCTCCAAGTCAGCAGCCGAAACCAAAGCCCGGACGCCGTACTCGTCGACTGCCCGTCGGCTCAGCGATCAGCTTCAACTATGTTGCCGAGCTGCTGAAAGAGCATCTGCCGCCATCTTCTCCCATGCACGTCGCAGTCGCGCTTCTGATCGCGCGTGCGGTCGGCACAAGTCTGAGACCTCTGTCTGCGTTCACGGATGTCCTTCGTTCCCGCACACCGTTCGTGCTGATCAAAGCACCGGTTGCAAGGTTCGAGGCGAGTGTCGGCATGATGCTCGAGGACGGATTGCTTCTGCCGTTCTCGGTGATCTTGGAAGATGTCGCGCGAGAGGGATCGCTGTCCGGCAGGTTTCGGGATAGCCGGTCCTCGAGACAGCAGATGAGGCTGCATACGCTGGCCGGTTCCTCCTTGATGAAACGCGACGACAGAACGATCCGTCGTCTACTCCGCACGGCGATGACCGATGCAGCTGAGCCAATCCTGGTGGCAGATGAAACGCCGACCGCATTGACACCGGTGATCACTGAGACGGCTGACCTCGTTGTCGAATGCGAGGGCTTTGACCGGTCGATGATCGCCGATCTCTTGAGTCTCTGTATCGGTGTGCCAAGTGACGTCGCACTCAACTTCATGAAGATGAAAGCCTTCGATCCGCAATCGCTGTCGATCGACGATCTGCTCCTCGCCGTGCGACCAGGTCGCTCCGTCGAAGAAGTGCTTACGGTTCTAGCGATGCTGGTTGATCGATGCGCAGGCTCGGATAGAGACGGCAAGGATACCGAGGACGCTGGCGAGGGCCGTGGACGTTCCGGGGGTGGGAAATCGCGTGCCAAGTCTGCCGAGAAGGAGGAAGCCAAAGGATCGACGGGTGTTGAAGTCATCCTTCCAGAGCCGCCCATTCCCGAAGCCGTCCTGGTCGACACCGATAGCCCACCGCTGACAACTGCGAAGGGCGCTCCCATCACAGTCGAAACGCTGTGCGGCTATGGGGCCGCCCAAGCGTGGACACGCGACCTGAAAGCTGACCTGGAACTTTGGCGTGAAGGCGGTCTGACCTGGCCGGAGATGAGCACAAAGCTGCTATTGTCAGGGCCGCCCGGCACGGGCAAGACGACGTTTGCGCGGGCACTCTGCAATACGCTTCAGGTACCGCTTCTGGTAACGTCAGTCGCGAACTGGCTTGAGCCTGGATTTCTCGGTGATGTGCTCCAAAGGATGTCAGCCGCCTTTACCCAGGCATCGAAGCACGCGCCCGCAATCCTCTTCATTGACGAGATCGACAACATTGGCTCCCGCTCAAGTGCAGGCGCGCGGCAACACGATGACTATTGGGTGTCGTTGATCAATCGCCTCCTTGAGCTGCTGGATGGTGCCACGAAAACCGAGGGCGTGGTGATTATTGGCGCGACGAACCTGCCCGAGAAGATTGATCCTGCCCTGCTTCGGTCTGGAAGGCTGGAGACACATGTCCGTATTCCGCTACCCGACGTCGAAACGCTGACCGGCATCCTTACGCATCATCTTGGCAACGATCTTCCCGGCGTCCTGGCGTCGACTCCCGCGAACCGAGCCAGGCTACGCCCACCGCCCGCGCGAAACACCGATCCTCGACAGCTTCGGAAGAATTCCGAGACCCGCACAGCCTCAAAGGGAAAGGGAGCCGCACCATGACAGAGCCCTTCACTGATCCTCGAACCCTCCTTCGTCCACTCGCCCTCTTGGCCCTGGGTAAGACGGGTGCGGATATCGAGCACTTGATCCGCGACATTCGCCGAACTGCCCGCCGCTCCGGGCGCAGCATCACCTGGCGCGACCTCGAGGCAGGTCTGCGCGCCGGACAGGCACCGATGTCCCCTGACCTGCGCAAACGAGCGGCGATTCATGAAGCGGGGCATGCGCTGGTCTATACTCTGACCGGCATCGCCGAGGTGCAATCCGCCAGCATCGCGTTGCACGGTGTCGGACTGGTCACGACGGTTCCGAACGCGCACCTGCCGGAGACTGAAGCATGGCTGATGAGCAACATTGCCTCCCTCCTCGCGGGCCGTGCCGCCGAAATCCTTATCTTCCACGAACCGATTGCCGGAGCCGGCGGCGCAGATGAAAGCGATCTCGCCCGTGCGACGGCGATGGCCCTGGCGGCTGAGACCAGTCTCGGCTTCTCGAAAGAGCAGCCTCTTCGCTACCGATCGATCTCGATGGGCATGCACGAACTGACCATGGACCGAGGACTCGCCGATCGCGTCTATCGGAGATTGGAAAGCGCAGAGGCGATGGCGTGCGACCTGATCCAGGCCAACCGGTCGGCTCTGAATGAGATTGCCTCAGGCCTGGAAAGCGTCGGCATCCTGTCGGGTGACGAGGTGAGGCGCATTGTTCGCGGTTCTGTCGGTGATAGCGAAAAGGGTGAGCCATGACCTCGGCTGAGAAAAGGCGATTCCTAGTGGCGCCGGCGCGTTTCCTATCTCAAGATTTTCGATTCAGAAATCTGAACGCTCGATTCTGAGTTCAGGGATTTGGATTCGGGCTTCCCGGTCCGCGTTGCGAAATCGCGCAGCAGCGTTACTCGGCTAGGCATCCGCCTTCGCCACGCCCGGAGTTAATGCACCGCTTAAATCCTTGGCGATTTGAAACGTCTTGAGCGCAAGGCATGTCGATTGAGATTACATCGCCATGCTTTGCGTCGGGTTCCGGACACGTCATCTCAATTTACCCTCATCCGATTCCGAATTCCCGAAGAGCGTTGCTGGATTCCGGTTCTGCGATTCATCTGCAAACGATGTTTGGGCGGAAGGGCGTGGACCGCTGGGCTTTCATGCTGAGGTTGCATGAGGGAGGTGCCGCGCCGGCGGTTGGCTCGGTGGTTTTGTTGCTTGCATGGCCATCGGTCACGCTGAGGCTCCGACAACCAAGGAGCACAAGATGTCGAAGAAGCCTAGAAAGAGTAAGAAAGAACGCAACGCCGAGCAGGCGGAACGCCAACAGCAGGTGCGTGAGGATGCCAAGGCGCGCTGCCGTCCATCCCGTGACGACCTGGCTCGAGTTCTGCTGTGGCAGATCATTACTGCCGCGCAGGCGCATAAAGACACAGACCGCGCGCTGGGCAAGGTCCGGGACTCTCTGACCAATGATCTTGAGCGCCAAGGATTTGCCGTCCGAGAATGCGAAGAAGTGTTCCACGATATCGCTGACCGGTACAGCGACGGCCTGTATCCATTCCGGCCCAAACGGCACCTGATGCCTTCCTGATCAGACGCTCTGCTCTCTATCAAATGCAAACGCCGTTATGTTTTTATCCTCGTCTTCCCCCCGTTACTCCTCATAACGGCGTTTGCAGAAGAATCGAAAATCCACGGCCTCAAAAAAAATTATCGTGCGATCACGTTTTGAGGTTGACGGAAAGGCTATGCGTGATATTTATCCTTCACGAACTGAGGGAGCATTATGACAGACGGTCGATCATCTGCGGAGCGCCGCACGGACTGGAATAAACTCATGGCAAGCGAAGATCGCTGGGAGTGGGATTCGACACCGTGGCTGGACGCATGCCTGAGAGCTCAGGCCGAATTTTTGGCACTGGCAACAGGGCTGCCGGTTGCGGAACCAATCGCTGTCAAGGAGCTCTCCGCCGCAGCGTTGTTTAGAAGCCTCGCATACTACGGCCTTTACGGCGATGTGATGGACCGGGCTGAAATCCAGGATATCGAAGGTCATCTCGATGGTCACTTAGGCTTGGCCAAGACCCTGAAGGAAAAAGCCCCCTCCCGATGCGACGACCGGGTGGTTTCCAAGATAATCACCGTTGCCGACGGGCGGCGCAGCATCGAGCGAAAGAACGGCCTGATCGAGCCCCTTGCCCTCGCCATTCTCGGTGGGGTTTCGGAAGGACGCATTCGCAATCTTATGTCCGGGACCAGCGCCGAGATCAGGTCCGTAGACGGGAAAATCCCTGCACCAGACGCTGAACGCTGGTTGCAAGGCCGGGCGGCATTTTGGCCGTCCATATGGAGTGAAGACCCACTTTTAGAAGAGGAGAATGAAATGACTGCAGTACGAGTACCCCAAGCGTCGGACGGGACCGTCTTCCATCCGGGCCTGAGACGCAGAAGCGGCTACATGATCGGCGAGAAGGGACAGGAGTTAACCATCGAGAATTATGACGCCGCACTTAGGGCGCTGAGCGAAATGGATGTGCCTCGCTGGCGTCGGCCAAATTCCCAAGGCAACTGGGGTATTGTGAAGGCGTCAGGGTGGACTGTGCTCACCAGACAAGACCTGAACAACATCAAAGACTGATCAGACCAAATCGCATTAAGGCGATTTGCAACTTCTACGCCGACTGCCTAGCGGCATCACCCAATCAACCAGCTTCGATCAACTATTCGAGCCCCTCCAATTCCTGGAGCGGGAATGCTGGCTGCTGTTCAATTTAAAGGAAAATGATATGAAAAGCACAGACGTACTCGCCGCCCTCCTCGCCCAGACTCCGGTGAAGACAGCCTTTCTGCCACGCGATCAGCGCGGAATTTATGGCCTGATCGATCACACTCAGCGCCTGCGCTACATCGGCCGCACGACAGCGGAAGACGAAAGTTTTCACAAGCGCATCCACGGGCGTCATCGGACAGGGTCAGAAACCTACAGCCACTATTTCTCGAAGATTTACAACACCGGCAGGATGTATCGAGATCGGTTGACGCAGCAGGGTCATCCCGATGCCAAGGTCGCGAAGGACCTTCGTTCTGCGTTCATCGCGGAATACTGCCGGGCGGTTTACGTGCCCCTTGCAGCAAGCGAGTGGGAAATTGTAGCCATCGAGGCGGCAACGATTGCCATAGCGCCATCGGAGAACGTTCTCTGGAACCGGGCGACAACGATGGTCTACCCAGAGCCGACAGAACTCGTAGATCGGCTCGTCACGAAGCTTGGATACTCAGGCAATCATATTGCCGCCCTTGAAAGGCAACGTGCTCAGTTCGACACTGTTGCAGGCAGGATGACGCTCGCCGCCGTTTAATCCCGAACAAGAGCAGTGGCGATGCGGAAATCATTTCCGCTTCGCTGCACCTCAGCCATCGCCTTCAGTAGGGTCCGGACCTTTACGATGTCCCTGACAATAGATGCGACTTCCATTTCCTGCGCTTCGGTATCGCCAATGCTGTTGGCATGCGCGACATTGTCCCGAAGGTCCCGGATACGGTCAAACATCGCCTGGAGCTTCCTGCCGGAGTTAACACCGCCAAGCAGCTTCGATTTGCGGATAATGGTCGTCTTGTCGGAAAACTGCGTGAACAACAGGATATCCACCCAAGTGTCACCAGCCTTGGCCTTGTCCGCTCTCTCTCCAAGATACGCGACCCGCTCCGGGGTCAACAGACGGAGCCAGTCTGCCTCCGATGGCAGACTTGACCGGATCGCGCTGATCATCTCCATCTCGAGGCCCGTTATCATCGCAAAGAGCGCGGCGCGTACTGGCAGTTTCTGAATGTCACTGATGGTCACCAGTCCAGCGACACCCTTCTTCGACACCACCAGTCGACAGGGGTGTTCATCCGCCGTCATCAAGAAGTCCTGGATCGGCGTATCGATACCGATCAACATACTTTCGCTGATGGGAGCGAAATGCTCGGCGACAATCGCTTGGTCAGGATTGACGCCGAAAAACTTGCGGGCCTCCAGCAGGCCAATGAACTTGTCATCCTCCTTCACCGGCAGGAAGCTGTATGGACCATCGTTGCGCATCATCACCGACGCTACCGGCTCTTGGAGCGAACAAGTCAGCAGGTCATTCCGATTGGTCATAATCATGGATACGGTCAGGCCGTCATGCAGATGCCAAAACGGGTCGTGGAGTTGTGTCGACATGGGCGGCTATTCCTGAACCCATCGATGCGAACGATGCCACGCCATGTTCACACGGTGCTCCGGCGTCAGAGCAAGCGGCGTCGCGGTGGAAAGCCCGAGCTTCTCGGCAGCGGCATCGGAAAGGCGGGGCGAGGCAATTGCTTGGCCTGCATCGGAAAAGCTGATCAGGCCGCTGTCGAAGGCGGCGTCCCAAAGTGAGGACAGCAGCAGGCCGTTGTGGACATCAAGGCGTTGAGCGTCAGAGACACAGTCAACCCACGGGACAATATGCGAGGCACGTAGAAGCTCGGGATCAGTGATGCCAGTCAGGGGACATGCGCCATTCCAATAATCCATCAGGGCCTGCCGAAAAATAGGCTGTCCGATACGGATGCGAACCTCGGCGCGGCCGTCAGTCGTACCAAGCGTGTCATCCACTGCTTGGCGCTTGAGCTCGGCCTGAAACAGTTCGAGTGGTAGTGTCGGCAGGCTGAGCGACAGGCGATATGCCTGGCTGACGCCAGCATGCAGGGCCTCGAGGTCAGCGAAGGCAAAGACTGCGACGTGACCCTTGGCGGGCGGCGAGGCGGCCTCGACGCCGCGTGTCATCAATTCCCGAGCGGTTCCGGCATGCGACACCGATAGAAAGAAGGGACCTTGCGGAGCCTGCGCAGAAAACGCGATTTCTCCGGGTGCCGTGGCCGAACGAAAGAACAGCCAGCCGGCCGCCACTTCAGGTCCAATACGATAACCCTGATCGAATGCAGCATCCTTGAGATTGGATTCCGTGGTGGCTGGCAATTTCCAGAGGCGCTGGCTGGCATCGATCATGCTGCAACCATTCTGTCATAGGCCTCCAGCACCAGCCGCTGCGTGCGGTACTCGCCGAAATCTCTTATCTCGTTTCTCTTGAGACCACGGAATGTCTCGGTTGGATACTCGTCACCCATCACCTCCGACGGATCGAGAATGTAACGCAGTTCGTCGCGCGTAAGGCCGTATTTAATTGCATAGAACGCATCGAGTTCGGCGCGAAGGCTTGCCCGACGAGCGACGTCCCAAGAAAATGGCTTTCCATTGTACCCCAAATCAGCTGCGAAGCCGCTCATAGCATAGCTGGTAAATGTTAGTTCCAAGACTCGTTCGGCGACAAACTGTGTATCTAATTCGGAATAAGCTGAGGGCGGCAAAATCGGGAACTGAAACAATAGGAAAAAATTCAATGTCGTTCCGCCAATTTTTTGGCGGGCACTAAAATCAAGAACCATAGAGGCAAAATTGCCTATCAAAGCACAGATTTCCCTGGGACCTTTTGACGAGAGTATTAACGGAATCTTGTTCCCGACAGCCATTTTTGGAAAAGCAGGAGCAATAACAGTTCGCTCATTTGTTGCGTTGGTGATATCTCGCCAGCCCATTAGCCAGCTGCGCTTCCATCCCTTTGCCATTAAACGACTATCGACTTCAGCTACAGAGACCCAGTAGCGGGGTGTCACCTCGAAAGACGCGTTCTGCTTCTGAGTGACCGAAACATCCGATGTCTCGATTCCCTGATATGTTGCCCATCGATGATCGAAATGATGAACCATCTTGGCTTCGTAAAGTGGCACATATCTTTCCTTGGCAGAAACCCACTCTTCGCCCTCTTTGCTGAAACCAGCCTTTGACAATTGAGCCGCGGTTCGGAATAGACCGCTGTCATTCGACATATGGAACATCGACATAAATTCGATGCCCCAAGAATTCCCAGCGGGACCTTTGTTTTGATCGATCAAAACGGGCACACGATCATAGATTTTCGCCGTAAGTTCTGCATCGAGTTGCGTTCTGAATACAGGCGCGGTCTTGGTGTTAGGATTGATCTTAGCTATCTGCTGCGGCGAAAGGCGGAAGCGTCGACGTTCATCTTCCATTTGGTCCGGATCAGTAAGAAAGAACGAAAATTCGGCCGATTTCACACCGCTACCAATGGTCAGAAGGCAGAACTTAAAGCTGCGATGAACGTCCTCGAAGAGGGCTTCCCTGTTTTCGAAGTCGATTAAACTTGCCAATCGTTCGGAATCGACCAGATGACCAAAGAACGGTGCAGTAGTAGCATCAGTTGCAATGCCGGTGGGCACTATGATGCCAGCTCTGCCGGTCTTTCGCGACAGCCTCAGAAAGTTCTCGGCAAACAAAGCGTAGGTATTTACGTCACCTCGGCCTGTGAGGGAAAACCGTCCCCCTTCCTCGCCAGTTACCCGGGCAAAGATCGATGATGCCTCGGCGACCCGCTTGGCGACCTCGAATTCGTCAAACAGCGCGCGGCGCGGCGAACCGGTCTCTGAAGTTTCCAAATCCTTGATTAGCCTAGTACGTTCGGACGCATTTATCGCCGTTGCAATTTCAGTATCTCGGGTCGCAAAAAATTCCTGCTCCTGGAGTTTGATACGCTCCCACGGAGGATTGCCGATGACAACATCGAATCCACCTGCCGCCATCACATCGGCAAATTCCAGTGGCCAGTGAAACGCGTAGGCAGTGCCAGCAAGATCGATGGCCAATGCCGTCAGTTGCGGGCTACCCTGGCTGCCAGCCAGCGCATTGCGCACATCGAGCGTGGTCGGCACCAGGTCTAACGCCTTCGATGTTGCCATATCCGACTTGCGGAAGTGCTTCGGGCGCAGGAAGGCCGCAATGTAAAGGTCACAAGCGGTCTTCTTCGCCCACCAGTTTCTACCCTTGCGCAGAGATAAGAAGGCGTCGGCTTTGGCTTTCAGCTGCGCCGGGCTATCCTCGGCCATATCGTGTAGCTTCTTGGCCGCAGCAGCGAGATCAGCGGCATCGGCTGTGGCGAAGAGGTCGTGGTTCTTGCTCTCGCGCTGCTGCTTGTTGACCTTGCCCGCCAGCTTGGCGGCTTCCTTGTCGTCGCCGGTCAGCGGCTTGTAGGCTCCGTCCGGAATGCCTTTCTCCAAGACTTTGAGGTCGAACACACCGAGCAGGCTGTCTCCACAACGGATATTAGCATCAAGGAAACCAAGCGGTTTGCCGGGTTCAACAGTCTCGATCCAGAGCGCCACCTTGGTCAGTTCGACCGCCATCGGATTGCGGTCGACGCCATGGATGCAATTGCGGACCACATCGCGCATGGCAGCATGGTAATCTGGGGCATCCGGGTCCCGCAGCTGCGCCACCCTTGTTGCCATGCGGCGGGCGGCCCCGAGCAGGAAGTGCCCCGAACCACAGGCCGGATCAATGACGTTGAGGGCAAGGATCGCCTCAGCTCCGCCTTCGGCTTCGGCCTTGTCGAGAACGGGATTAAGCGTGGTGTCGAGCAGCGCCTGCACCAGGCTATCGGGTGTGTAATAGGAGCCAGACACCTTACGGGAGTTGCCTCTGGTTTCCGCGCCCCCGGCAAAGGCAAATACCCGCCCCTGTTGCTCGCGGATCGGTACGAGTTCCAGCAGGCTTTCGTAAACCGAACCGAGTTCTTCAGTCGCCATGTCCCGCCAGTTGATCCGGACGCGTTGGCCGTTGTCGATCAGGAAGCTCAATCGGAACACCGCGGCGAGCAGAGCCTTGTTGGGCAGTTTCAGATCGTTGATGTCGCGGGTGAGATCGGAGGAAAAGAGTCCGCCAAGGGCGGGGAGCGCCAACTGGCGCTCGCCATGTTCCAGCGCGGCGAAGGTGATCTTCAGGCATTCCCAGGCATCATGGTGATGGTCATGGGCAGCACGTCGTCCGGACCGTTCGCGCAGATAATCGAAACCGTAGGCTTCCCGATAGAGCGCCCGGGCCTGCGGCGAGACATTTCTGCCATGCAGCAGATCACGGTCTTCCGCCACCGCCATGAAGATCATGCGGTAGACGATGCGCAGCATCTGCTCGAACCAGACGTTCATCGACAGGGCATTGGCATCCAGGCGTGCCCGGAAGTCGGGATTGGCGTCGAGAAAACCCTGGCCAAGTGCTTCAAGCGCGTCTTCAACATTGACGCGCAGCCTGTTCCGGGCGGCGGTGCCTGCCTGCTGGCCAGCGACGCGCCAGCGCTCTAGCGGGCAATCCTTGTCGGCAGCGTTCTCGGAGCCAAACCGCGTCGCATGGATCATCAACCAAAGGGCCGTGAAATCTGCGAACATCTCATCGCGGAAGATCGCGCCGAGATCGGCTTCTATATAGGCCTGCCGGGTAATCGAGGCGTTGTCGCGCATGAGCCGCAACCGGTCCCCTGCGAAGCACAGGCCCCAGAGCGTATTGTCGTTGGCGTTCAACCAGTCTTGTAGCAGAACTACAGGCGAGCGCCGGGCGATTGTGCCCCCATCATTGTCTCCCAGTTCAGGCAGCGACTTGGTGAAGGCATCGGCATCGGGAATAGGTGCGGCTACAACGATCGGCACGCGGCCGCCACGCCCTTCGAAGGTGATGCGGTAGTCGTGATCTTCGAGATGATGCCGATGGGGGCCAGTCAGGCTCCCGAAGCCAAACGCGTCCTCCAGGACCGACTTGACGAAAAGCGACGTCTGCACGCTGTTTGGCCGTTCAATCCGGGCATAGCCTTGCCAGTGGGCCTGGGCGATACGGAAATATCGGGTGATCTCATCACGCAGATTGGTGCCCTTGGGGCAACCGTATTCCTGCGCAGCCTTGAGGTCGGGCGTGGTGGCGGCGATCAACGCGATCTGTGCTGGTGCAATCAGCCCGCCCTCAACGGTGATAGCCGACAAACCGATATCGGCGCTCCGACGATTATGGCGCGACATTATGCATTCTCCGGCAATAGGACATAGAGGCCAATCACATCGGCTGGCATGACAGCTTGGACCTCGACCGTGGCACCGCCACGCGCTGCTTCTGTCAAGCGGAGGTGATCTTCCGACAGGACCGCGGCACGTGCCTCGGCAAAGGCGGCGATGGCATCGTGGTAGCTCGAGTACCGCTCCAAGGCGCGTGTCACCTGACGGGTGATGGCCGAGGCCTCAAGATTGCCAGACGCCTCCCGTTCGAGAAGCGCCAATGCTTCGGCGCCCGTCATCATCGCAGCAGCGCCGGTTCCCGAAAATGCGATCCCCGTGGCCTCCTCGGCCAGCATCAGCTTGTTGATCTTGCCGCTGGTGATCAACTTGAAGCGCAGCCGAAGCACCAGCAGCGTGGTCATTTCCGTGACGCCGTGAGTGCGCCATGCACCCGTTCGTCCCAAGGGCTCGAACGAGGCGGCACGCGGATCGAGCGCGCCTTCGGTCATGCCTTCGGCAAGCCCGGCTATCAGCGGATGGGCACGGCCGACATACATGGTCTCCGGCGCGGGATTATCTTCAAACGCGACCCGTCGGGTTCCCTTGATGCCGCGCAATTCCAGACGCTCCTTCAACCGTTCGGGCAAGGCATGGAAATGGACCGTCGGCACTTTTCCGCTTCGATCGAGCGGCGCGTTCAGGCGCTTCAATGCACGGTCTGCAAATCGGGCGACTTCCTCCGGCCCCCCGTTCAACGCCCGCATCTTCGACCATTCTGGAATGACCTCCTCCGGCTTCAGGGCTCCCTGAGCATAACGGGCGCGGCTGGTCTTCGCATTTTCCTCGGCATCACGCCATTTGGCCTCGAACCGTGCTGATGGCGCGCCAAAATCAAAGGCGAGCTGAGCGCGCTTGGTGGTCGACCGCAACAATAACGCCTGCATCAAGGCAGCGGCGACGCCATCGTTGTCCTCGGGCATCGGGACGGCGATACCCGTTGCCTTTTGGATGGCATCGGCCTTGCGAATAATGACCTGCAGGACGGCACCGTCGATAGCGCTGTTCTCACCGAACATGGTGATCGACATGACCTGCTTTGCACGCTGACCATAACGATCCACTCGGCCTTCGCGCTGCTGGTGGCGAGTCGGATTCCAGGAGAGGTCGTAGTGCACGACGGCGTTGAACAGGGACTGGAGATTGATTCCCTCGGAAAGGCAGTCCGTGGCGACGAGAATGCGCTTTTCTTTATCATCCATCCGGTCGATGCGAGCGCGCCGCTCTTCGGGTGGTAGCACCCCAGTGATGACCTCGACCGTATGGGTCGGAAACGCTCTGCGCAACTCCTCGCCAACCGCCTCAGCCGTTGCGATAAAGCGGCAGAAGACGACCGGCTTGGCGTCGCCCTCGAGGATTGTCTTCATCACCTTCTTTAGGTGAGTTATCTTGGGATCGCGATCGCGTTTCGCATCAAGATTTTCAGCGAGTGTTATCAGCTCCTTGAGAGCTTTGATTTCCTCATCGTCACTGTTGGCAGAGCCAGGCTCGATATCGCTGTCATCGGTAAGCCCGTCGACTTCATCGAAAATGACCGGTTCGATCGCATCGGCGTCTGACATGCCGGATAGGCGATTGCGCAATGCGTTACGTGCAGCGGCGGGCGACGAACCCACGCATCGCATCAACGCTAGGGTTCCCCAGAACGCGAGGCGTCGTCGGCTCTGATCCTGCCCAGCGCGATTTGTGACCGCGAGGCAGTAATCCAGAACCTTTTCCTGGAAGTCGGCGAAGTCCCCGACCAGCGTGTATGCCACGTCAGTTTTCATGTGTTGGGCGAAGGCGCGCTTTTCGTTCCACCCACCCTCCACGATGTCGGGGCGACGTCGCTGGACATAATGCTGGACGAGGCGGCGACGGAAACGTTCCTGTGCATTGGCGTCATGGGCAGGCGGTCGGTGCGCGAAGTCTTTGTCGAGCAAGCTGAGCAGTCGGTCGAACGCATCCTCGTCGCCGCTATGTGGCGTTGCGGTCAGAAGTAGCATCTGCCGGGTTTCGTCTGCGGTAAGGCGCTGGAGAAGCTCATAACGCTGGTGACGGCCCTTTTCGCCGCCAACACAGGTATGTGCTTCGTCAACGATGATCATGTTTGGGCAGGCGCGTGCAAAGTCGTCACGGCGGCCATCTGCCTTGATGTAATCCAGACTGACAACGGTAAAGGGATAGGCCTCAAACAGGCTCTGCGACGCAGGCAAACCCCTCTCGAGGCTACGCGCGCGGGCCGATGTCACAGCTACAGCGTCGATGTCGAATTTTTCCGCAAGTTCTGACACCCACTGGTCGACAAGGTGAGGCGGGCAAATGACGGAGAACCTATCAATCGTGCCGCGGTCCAGCATTTCGCGGACAATCAATCCTGCCTCAATCGTCTTGCCGATACCGACGTCATCAGCAATCAACATCCGCACCAGGGGGAGCTTCAAAGCCATCATCAACGGGACAAGCTGGTAAGCCCGAGGCTCGACGCCAAGATGAGCAGCACTACGGAAGGGACCTGCACCACGGCGTAACGACAATCGCAAGGCGTCCGCCAGCAGCCGCGCGCCATCCTGGGTGTCGTTACGATCGGCTTCAGGCAGCGCAAAAGTCGCGGGTTTTACAGGTGCACGCTCCAAAGCCAAGATCAGGCGCTGGGTATCATCTTCTGACCCAAGAAGCGGCCGGACATTGAGGATACCTTCGTCTGGTGATGGCAGAACAACCCATTCCCGACCACGGGCCTCCACCAGATCACCTGGTGCATACCGAACATTCATGTTGCGCTCCCAAAATATCGTGCGAGATCGGGGGGGACTGCGGCCGGAGGGATCGACGGGAGTTCGACAACGTCATACCCATGAGATTCGCATACCGTCCGCAGTTCGGCACTCGCGCTGCCCTCGATCGCCACGACCATGTGTGATGGCCAAACAAGATCGCATGTCAGATCGCCGATCTTGCGGGACTGAGGCAAAGGCAGACCCCAGGCTGAAATCAAACTAAGCCAACTGCTCGCAGTACTAGGGGTCGGCTTGCCGGCGGCCGGCGCAACGCGAGACTGAGCCAAGTCACATAGAAATGACAAGACAGCTGGATCACGACGATCAATCAGGTCGTGGTCCATTTGGTTGTAGTATGAAAGTAGGCAACGATAACAACCTGCGACGCAGGCGTTTTCGCTCGGTTGAGCGATACCCGTCACGTCATCAAAATCGTAATGCATAATTTCCAAGGCCTGGCGAGCCACCTTGGCAATCTTCCCCTCATCCGCGACCAACCGATTGAGGACGCCGGCACCGCCTTCGGTCGCCTCGTACAGAAGGATAACATTTCGTTTTTCGCGAGATGGCAGTGGCTCGCCAAGGAGTTCCCCCTCTTCTAATTCCGAGGAGACTTGGATGCCCCGCGCAAGCGCATGTTGGATCGTTGCCATCTGGGCGTCAGTGAAGCTGGAAGCCGGCCTCAAAAGAAGAGCATTTTTATAATCTTCAACGATGGGAACTATGCGCTGAGGCAGTGCCTCGATCGCATTGGCAACAGCATCGCCGTCAGCCTCGTCGCCGTCATCTGCTACCCAGCGGCCATTGTTGGGATCGATCTTGAAGCCGAGGATGGATTTCTCCTTTCGACGACGCAAGCCCTTATTTACTCGCGACAGCTTAGCGCGATTGCCGAAGTCAAGGCTTACCACCGCATCGCCACCCAATCGCGCGACCGCCTGGCGAACATCTACGTCGCCATTGTCTCCTGTCCACTCAAATACGGTTTGGATATCGAACCCACGTCGCTGCCTGTCCTCGTCGTTGGCTGTGATGCGAACGGATGGAGTAGTCTCGACATTATCGATCCGATAGACTTCATTGACCCGAGTCGTACCAGCAAGTGATGACGCACATGCATGGCAGCGCTCTGTATTGGGATTAGTATGTGCAGCACCGCAATTGTCGCATATCAGCAGTGTGGACGTTGCAAGCTTTCCTTCACCGACGACACGACCGGCGGCAGGCAACTTAGCCTTGGTGACTCTGAACGCACGTCCTTCGTGGTAGATAAGACTGTTTGGCCCAAACTCTGCGATTGCCAGGAAGCGGGGCCTCTGCAAGACGGACGCCCTTTTTTCCCCAGGGATAAATGCGTAAAGTGGGAGTCGAGGAAAATTGTATCCTGGTAGAAACCCCTCGGTCGCAAGATATCGGTAAGTGTAGAAGTCTGAACTTGATGAATTCGTTCCTCGTTCCAAAAGATCGAGCTCTTCGGTAGCACGGTAGTATCGTCGCGCTGCCTCCTTCCGCTCTCCTGGACGAAAGCTTGTCTTTTGCTGAATTTCGTTGCTTTCCTGCTGCTCGACCTTTGCCCCGGTATAGAGGTCACGCCAGCGCTCAAAGCTCAGTACAAAGCGGGCCGCGGCTTCTGCATCAATCTCTTCGACGAATGCGTCAATGTCGCTCAGCCATGGCGCTTCCGCAGAATCAATAAACTTGGCTGTCGTCTCAAGGAGCCGTTTTATGATTGGCTTCGCGACACCCTTCGATCTCACGATTGCGAATGCATCGATGATCTCTGAGGCAACAGGAAGCCCCGCCGTATCCATATCCAAATTACCTGGAATAGCAGGATTTAATGGCACAAGGGCAGCAGCGAGCCACTCCGCATGCATATGGCTTCGCAGAAGATCGCGGTTGGCGAGGTCCAGTGCAGGTGGCTTAACAATCCCGGACACCAAACCCACGCGATTCTCGAAGTAGTACTGGTCATGTGGTGATTGTGCGGCGCAATAGGTGACCACAAGCGCCGCCTGACCACTTCGACCAGCGCGACCAGCTCGCTGGGCATAGTTCGCAGGAGTGGGTGGCGCATTGCGCATATACACCGTGTTGAGAGCACTAATATCGACTCCCAACTCCATGGTAGGCGAACAGAACATCACGGGAAGAAAGCCGGTAGGCTCTCCCTCAATCCGCATATCTCCCTTGTTCTGCTCGATTCTCAGCTGGTCGTTTTTCCCGTAGCGGAAGCGATCCTCTCTCCATGCACGAGTTCTCTGATCCACCTGAGCCGTGTGCTCGCGAGCCTCAAATGAATAAGGTAGTTCACCTGAACCGCTAAGCGAAGCACTGACGTATTCATACATTTCACGGAAATAAGGGTTGGGTCTCTTCCCATCGATCCGTTGCTTTGCCGGGAATATTCGCAAGGCGTTCGAGGCTAGTCGCCAAGCAGGTTTCTCATAACCGTGGGCCGAAACCCGCCTCACGATCTGATGGGACTCTGCAGCTTGCAGCAAGCTTTCGACAACTGCTTGATATTCGACGTTCGGCAGCAATTCCCCCCAAATATCTGGATGACGTAGTGCTTTTCCAAGCTGTGTCCGCCAGCCACCTCTTATTATACTCATTTCATCTCGAGCTTTTGTGAGGTCTCTTTCGGGAGGTTCGAGCATGAATATTGACGCTGAACGCAATTCAGCTTCTTCACTTTGGTCGACGATCCACGGATCACGGAGATACGCTCTAGAGTCCTGTGCGACCTGCAATATCTTCGTTCGGTCGAGGGCCTCCGTCGCGATCGCTAGCCCCTTCCTCATATAGTCAAACAAGGTCGTGAAAAGTAATTTTCTTTTAGCGGGCGACAAATTCGCTAGCCGTCCACAATCAGAAAATTCTTCGTCATCAGCCGCCAGCTCTTCGAGGCCGATGAAACGAACTTCGATCAAACCACTTTCTTCCAGGTTGGGATTTGTGAACCGCCATCCCTTTCGGAGATCGGTCCAGACCCTATGTGCCAGGAGTCTTGTGAGAGTTTCTTCGGCCTCCTGCCTTTGTGCCAGTCCTTTCGCCTTCGGATCAGCCATCCACTCTTGCAGTCTCTCAGGAACCTCAAGATCAAATCCAAGCGCCTTGCGAACTTCGTCGCCAAACTTCGCGTCGGCTAGTCCCTTTGCTTCGTTGTCACGGGTCGCTTTCAGGATAGCGGCACGCAAAAGCATAACGAAAATGAAGTCGTTGAAATGACCCGCCTGCAGCGCGGCGTCCTGACGGTTATCCGTAAAACCCAGCAGCTTCCTAGTATGCTTGTCGAGCGATCCCTCGGCTTCCATAAGTGCGAGCAATGTCGAGACAATCAGAGTGGTCGCGGAACTGCGGCCCTCACCCGAGAGCCCAGCGAGCTTGTTTATGTCACGGGCTTGGGACGACGGCTGGTGCTTACAATGAGGGCAAAAACGATACTTTCCTCGAAAGAACCAAGCAGGGACCCCATCTTCGCCGAATGAGCCGTCCGGCCTGACGTGGAAAAGGACACCCTCGTGTTTTTTTCGATGGGAGCTCTTGAGCTGTACGCGGCCGCCAGGCCTGTTCTCCAACCAGTCCTCGGGGTAGTCGGAGATGTCTCCCGTAAATGCGAAATCCTCGTTTACCGCCGGCACCAAAAACCCGGTCACAGTTCCATCGACGGACTCATCGTCGCTCACCGGCTCCTCTATTGGACGAGCCAATACGCGACGGCCTGCATCGCCATCTTCGATTTTTACACTGTGGTGCTCCTGGCCGCACTCTCGGCAAAAATAGACTGGGTAAAGCCGAACGTTCTCGTCACCGGGATGAAATACCTGGGCGTCCATCACCACCCGACGAGAAGTAGCCGCCTCCAACGTGGCAAACGCCTTGCCTGCGCCCGAGACAAAGCGGTGCAGCTTGAATGCAAGAAATGCACGATCGCTACTGCCTCCGCGAGAATCCTCGCGTCGCCCCATCATCTTCAGCATGTCAACGATCGCACTCGCACATCTACTGGATGCCAGATTGGTCTTTTCTGCAAGCTTTGAAGATGCTTCCGTTAGGGTAATCGGCTTACGGCGTCTCAACTTTTCAGCGTCGTCTAGACCGACCTCCAGTTCAATCCAGCATGCGAGTGGATGCGAGGCGAGCTCTTCATCACTGAGGCTGCTCGGAATATCGTTCTCTACGGCCTTTCTTAGATTCTCCCCTAGAGCAGCGATCCGAATTGATGGGTTAGTGGCGCGCGCCAGATGCTCGTCAATGATCGAAGTCGTTTTGATGGACTGACCAAAGAGCTTACTGCCGACATCGGCTACTGCGCGTGCTTTATCTTCATCGTTATCAGCACTCGACATTGTCGCAGATGTACCGATGCAGAGCGGCAGTTTTGATCCGCATAGCCTGTCCTTCACCCGCCTTACGAGCATTGCAACGTCCGCCCCCTGGCGACCGCGATACGTGTGCAGCTCATCAAGAATTAGAAATTCGAGACCGCGAGCATTGTCGATAACCGCGCGATCAAGGTCGTCTTGCCGCGTCATGAGCAGTTCAAGCATCATGAAGTTGGTTAGGATTATGTCCGGTTTGGACGATGCAATCGACCGACGCTCGGCCTCACTTTCTTGACCTGTATATCTTCGGTATGTGGGTTTTAACCCATCTTCAAGACCGGATTCCTGGATGAATTTATCGAGCTCTTCCAGCTGGCTGTTTGCCAGCGCATTCATTGGGTAGATGATTATCGCGCGTGTGCGCGCAGGTTCGCCAGCGCGCTTTGCACGTATGATCCGATCGATTACAGGCAGGAAAAAGCAAAGCGATTTACCCGACCCAGTGCCGGTCGTGACGATGAAGCTTTCGTTTTCAAGAGCCTTGACGACGGACCGCTCCTGGTGCCTGTGCAGAGTCATTGGAAGCCGTTGGGGGCCGACCGCAAAAATCTTCGCCATATCACCGTCGAGCACTCCAGTGTCGCAGAGTTCTCGGATCGATTTTCCAGGCTCGAAACGAGGATTGATTGTGATCAATGGCTCCGGCCAAAATCGCCCGGATGCATATTCATCGTCGATCTGCGCCTTCAGCTCTGGAGCACGAATTTCAGAGAATGAGCGAGCAAAAAGCGCATACCGTTGGATTAGCTGCGCATCTAGGCTGAAGATATCCATGGTGGCTGGCAACCAATTGAAATTTCGAGAGTAGATGGCGAAAATTTGTAATCAGGTGTCGGCGAATATGCAACCACAAGTGAGAAAATCCTAGCCACCGCACTGCCGTGTTTGGAGCAGGTCGGGGGAGACCACCAACGACACACATGCGTTCAAGGAGTCACTTTCGGCTTCCTCTCTAGTGCAGCTAAAGAGAAAGCCTTTTGCCAACGGCTATACCTTCTGTGGCTTCCGTCCCCGCGTTCGCTTTGCATTGGCGAACTCGTCGAAATCCAGCCCCCTGAACATGGAAACATCGGCCTCGATCGGGAGGTTGGCGAGTAGGCGAGCTTTCCGCTCAGTCAGGGTCCGAAATCCGTATTTGTCGTGCTCGTCATCACCGACCTCGTGTCCAACCTGCATCTTCCTGTCGCGCCTTTCGATGTTGTTGTCACCGGCGTCGGCAATGTAGCCACTCCTGAACGAGTGAAACACCTCACCGCGAGATTTCTCGATCCCTGCCTTCTCGAACAACCGTCCCATGTAGCTGGATGCGCTTTTGCTGGGTCTCATCAGCCTCATCAACTCGGGGAACAAAAACTGGTCCCCCCGCTCCTGCGCCCACTGAACGAGGCCGATCTTGGCGAGGAAGTTATTGAGCACAAAAAACGAGGCGCTAGCGGTGTTCTTGATCGGAACCCGCTTCCATTTGCCATCCTTCAACACGATGCCAGATGTCTGGGCAACCCATACGCCATCAAACTTCTCCCTGAAGTCCGAGCCTTGGAGGTGCAACAGCAGTCCCAAGCGTCGCCCGGTCAGAAAGCCGATAAGCGGGAGAAACGCGTAGTCGAACATCCCACTTGCGACCCCTGTTTGAAATACCTTCTCGATTTTGGCAATCGCCAACGGCTGTGTGTGAACCGGTGGCCGAGCCAGGTCGGGGTAGAAGAGTTTGGCATTGGCAATCGGGCGGTAGTCATGGTCGACCTGGCCTGAATTCAGGGCTGCTTTGACGACAGCGACATAGCCCTCCTCGAGCGTCTTCCGCGCCATTGTCTCGAACCGGTAATCCTGGTTCGACGCGATAATCTCACGTGCGGTGAGATGAGCAGGCCGATATTTTGCGAGCCTGGGCCAATACTTGATGAGATCAATGAAGGCCTGAAGATCGGTTGCCGTGTAGGTGTCGATCGGGTGATCACCGATCAGCTCGGCGAATAGATTAAGGCGCGTCTCGGCAGTGGCAATATCTTTGTTTTCCTCCGACTTGGAGGACTTTCTTTTCGCGAGATAATTGCTCGCAACGTGACTGAAGAGCGGCTTGCTTGAGGCAGGTCGCTCGACGGTACGCCGATCGAGCTGAAAGGCGGCGGGCACGTCGGCGCTGATCAAGCGCTTGTCCTTGCTGCCGGACTCGGTGTCAGGCTGAGTAAGGGGCGTGGGTTCTGGTAGAGGCGAACTTGATGGTTGATGAGGCACCGGCGCGAGCGGGGCCGATACCGAGGTGTACAGCTCCTCAGAGATAGAAACCGGCGAGGCTGCCGCCTGATATTTGGCTACATGTCGGGAGGCAATAAGTTCGGCATGGTCGGCAATCATCTCGTCATGAGGCTGGCCCGCCTGCTTGGCTGAGACCTCACGTCCAATCCGCACGAGGCCGCGCATCATCTCATGCCCCTCCGCTTCGGCAGGCGTCGGCGCGCGAGGAGGCTGCACGATGTCGTAGAGCGCGGCCTTGAGGAACACGCTGGCAAAATCGAAAGGCCAGTCCTCGTCAGCGATCCCCTCGTCACCGAGGTCTTTTGCAGTTTTCGAATTGGGTCCCCGTTTGCCCGCCATTCTCTTCTCGATCTCCCTGAAGAGCGTCGGTGCCAACGCCCCAAGGGCATTGGCAAGCTCTCTCGCCTGTTGGTGTGGAAGCGCGCCCAGGCTCACCCGGATGGGCCGGGAGCCTGCACCGCCACCGATGCGTTTCGGCAGTCTGATCTGGAAAAGATAGGTCCCGCCGCTCCTCACCAGATAGAGCCCGGACGATCTCGTTTTAAGCTTGCGATTCCGTTTCTTTGCGGAAATGATTTCCGCGTCCGGCGATACATCGGACTGTACATCGAGCGATACAATGCGCGATACATTCATGACTTGCGTGCCTCTGGTTGGGGCGATCAGTCAGGAATTCGCGAGGAAACCCAAGGGCTTGCGTCTAATTGGGGAAGAGTGACCCAGAAATGGCGGAGAGGGTGGGATTCGAACCCACGATACCCTTGCGAGTATGCCGCATTTCGAGTGCGGTGCCCGGAGATGCCTCCCACACTTAACCTCCAGCAGGCCAATCAACTTGGTTTCGACCGGTCTCTTTCATCCGGCGCTCGAGGAAGGCATCAAGCGTGCCGTCGTCGACTTTGAGCCTCGTGATTGTGTCCATGTGATACTCCTTGAAACGCGGTGTTCGCGTCAGACAGTCACATAATAGCAATCACGAGGATGGGATGCGGCTGGTCAGTTCCGGCAGCTTAGTAGCAGGGATACTTCCACTGCAGCGCCTGGACCAGAACAAGGCCGACCTTTTCTCTCGGCATTCCGCGGCTCTGAGCGTCTACCCTGACGTATTCGGCGAGGATGTCGATCACCAGGTCTAGCGTGAACGTCGTGTCCTCCTTGACGCAGTAAACGTAAGGCGCGCCATTGAGATCGGCGCGCAGCTCCCAATATGCGTTCATCGCGTGAGCGCCTCTGAAAGCGGCCAGGATTTCGTTGGCGATCAGAGGACTTTCTTTGGCCAGGTTCATGTATTGGCCCATGGTGAGATTGCTTGCTTGACCTGCGGCCGAGGTGAGAAGAAGTGCCAGAGCGCCGGCGATGAGGGTTTTCATGTGTGGACCTTGAAAGAAACGGTGGTGATGCGCTATGTTTCAGGAGTGAGGCTAGGAGCGCGAACTCCTGACCCCCTTTTCGCTAGGCTACGAAATGGACCCGGACGCGCACTGACCAGCCCGTCCGGGTTTCATGTATTTCAGATGTTGCGCAGCCTGTAGAGTTCGGGGAAGGGTTTGTAGACGATGCCGGGCGTGTCGCAGCTAATGTGCCCTTCCCAGGCCCCGAGAATGACGTTGTTGCGCATGGAGATGAACCAGGACTTGCGACCGGTGTAAGCGCCCATGGCGTTCTTTGCATTGACCCTGACGCAGATTTCACCAGAGGTTGGCGTCATCGGAATGAAGCCAGAGATTTCCGCATCACGCACCGAGTATGGATCGCGCAGAACCTCGCGAGCACCTTGAATGATGGCTTCCTTCTCTGCGGCCGTGGCCGGACGCTGTTTGGCGATGCGATCGTGCCACATGGCGCATGTGATCTTGTCCAATTGTCGATGAAATCTCTCTATCGCCCCTACCAGCGTCCGCAAGTTGCATATTTCAAAATCAACACCTTTCATCGAGGCCGATGTCTTAACTGGGCCTGATGTCGCTGTATCACTGCATGAGGGTGTTATCTGCGCATCCCATTTTCGTGATCGGTTCCTAGCCCCCATCTGCCCCATGAGATGTTTTGCACCATAACTGATCTTCAGGAATGTTTTTCGCCAGTTCACTCGCGCGCATGCCCAGATCATCTGTTTCGGCTTGACGAGTCCGTTACAAAAAGCGCATCATTACAACGTTACAAAACACCCACCCATGCCATTGTTTTATATATACTATTTTTGATGCGATGAGACTTCGAGTCTCTCATCGCCCACCATTCACCTTCCAACTTGATGTGACATTAGCCGGTCTCAGGGCTGGAGCGGTTTATTTTTGCGTTATCGTCCCTCGTGGAACGACGAACGGGCGGGGCCTTTCGGATCCGCCCGTCTTCGTGTTTCGGCTTGACCAACGATTCGTCGGCCGCGCTTCGCCCTCACTCCTGCGCGAGCACGATCACCATGTCCTTGTCGCTATAGGCCAGCAGTTCGGAGCGGTTCGGGTTCACGATGACGCCGCCGAGATTGCGTTCATCTGCGTCGCCTGCCCGCTGGCGGCGGTGGCCGATGGCGATTTCGCCGCGGCGAAGGGCGGAGAGTGCGACGGTGAAGAAGTTCACGGGCTGGGAGATGTCCACATAGTCGCTCACCGGTCGCATGTAGATTTCGGAGCCCTCGACATCCAGGAGTTCGTCGAAGATCGACGCCATGAATTCGTTTTCGGAGGCCTGGGCGAGCATCAAGCTCACCAGCTTGTTGCTGACGACGAAATCGTCGGCCCGGGTGACTTCGGCAAGCTCGCGATTGCGGACATCCGTCATCTCGCTGACGACATTGATGTGCAGGCCGGCACTTTCGGCGATCTTGCGCAGGTGGAGCAGCGTGATCAGCGTGCGCGTGTCGGCCGACTGCATCGACATGTGGTCGCTGTAGCCGAGGACCAGGACGTGGTCGTAGGAGGGAATGTCGAGCGCCTCCAGCGCCGAGCGGCTGCTCGTGTCGATGACGACATGCGAGACGGCCATGTTGTCGTTCGGCAGCGAGAGTGCCGCGATATCGGCTTCGAATTCCGGTGTATTGGCGGCAACCGTCAGGACCGATCCGGGGGCGACGTAGCGTCCGAGTTCGGTGGCGATGATGGGACCGCGACGGTTCCAGCCGAGGATCAAGGTGCGCTCGGCCTTCACGGGCTGCGGCGAGGCCTGACGGATGGCGTTCTGGGCAATCTGCGGAGCGCCTGTCCAGGTCTGGATGGAGGCGTCGTCCTCGGCGATGATGACCAGACGCTCGCCGGGTGCGATTACGCGATTCGGCGATGGGTTGAGGTGGATCTGACCCTGCGTATCGCAGATGCCGATCAGCGTGCTCGTCTCGTAGGACATGACGGCCGTGCCGAAGGGCTTGCCCTCCAGTGCCGGCTGGGGAAGCGTGTAGATCTCGCAACCGTCGAAATCGAGGAGCTCGGTGTAAACGGCCGACAGGCCCGACTGGCGGCTCGTGTGGACCACGATCCGGGAAATCAGGTCATCGGCCAGAACCAGCTGCAGCTCCCTGCCGCCGACGATTCGGGCGACCTCGGTGTTCTGGGCGTCGCGGATCTCGGCTGCAATCATATAGGGCTCGGGACGACGCTGGGGGTCGTTGACCAGAGCCAGAACCGACTTGATGACCTGCGAATCCGGGTCCTCGCCCTCGGGTGAGAGGACGATGATCGAGCGAGAGGTGTGCGGATTTACGATCGACAGATCGAAGAGATCGGTCGGGTCGCCGCTGCGGCAGATGATCTTGGTGTTCTTCAGATCGCCCACCTTGTCGGCGATCTCCTCCTCCATCTCGACCTTGTCCTTGTTCGCCATGATGACGATTCGCGGACGGTGGCGGCTTTGATTGGCGATCACGAGTTCGGAAATCACGTCGAAGATCGAGGTCGACCAGTTGAGGATGATCGTGTGGTCGCTTTCGAGCACGCGGGAGCGGCCCTTGCGCAACTCGTCGAGCTTGTTTTCAAGGCCCGAGCTGATGACACCGATCAAGGCGGAGAAAACGAAGATACCCGCGAGCGTTACCACCAGCGCCACCAGGCGGAAGCCCCAGCCCTGGTCGCCACCCATGGTGCCGGCATCGAAGGTGCGCATCAGGGATTCCCAGGTGCCTTCGATGAAACTCACCGGCCCGCCCCCCTCAGGCGCGATGCCTGTGACGGCGAGGAAGGCACCGGCCAGCGTGATCACCACCAGGGAAATGAGAGCCAGCCAGCCGATCAGGGCGATCGCACCACCGGCCATGCTCTTGTCGAACTCATAGCGCAACCGCGCGCGCCAGCCTGCACTTGTCTTATTCGTCATGTTTTGAACCATCTATGACTGCGGAAAGCCTTGAATTCGCAGGAGGTTCGTTAAGGATCAATGAGAATGGCGGCTTTAGGCGCCGATGGCCCCTGAAAAAGTCACGTCACCGTGAGCGAAACGTCAATGCGACGTGATCAGAGACCTCATTCGACAAAAAAGGCCCGCAACCTTTCGGCAGCGGGCCCTTGATGCAAGAGGCGTCTCTGACAGTTACTTGCCGCCGATCGGGCGGGTCGCGGCAGCCTTTTCGACCATGGCCGTCACTTCTGCGCGGCGGGCGCCCTGCAGCGGCATGCGGGGCATGCGGACGCGCTCGGAGCCGCGGCCCATGATCTGCTCGGCGAGCTTGATCGACTGGACGAGGTCGTGTTCGGCGTCGAGGTGGAGGAGCGGCATGAACCAGCGGTAGATTCGGCGGGCTTCCATCCAGTCGCCACGGTCGGCAGCAGCCACCAGGGCGACCGATTCGGCCGGGAAGGCGCTGGTAAGGCCGGAGACCCAGCCCTTGGCGCCAAGCATCAGACCTTCAAGCGCCACGTCGTCGAGGCCGGCGAAGATGTCGTAGCGGTCGCCAAAAGCGTTGATCAGGTCAGTGAAGCGGCGCGGATCCGGCGCGCTTTCCTTGACGGCCTTGATGTTCTTCACGCCGTCGAGTGCTTCCAGAACTTCCGAACCGATGTTGACGCGGTAGGCCGGCGGGTTGTTGTAGAGCATGATCGGCAGGCCGGTCGCCTCGGCCACCGTCTTGAAATGGGCAACCAGCTCATGGGGCTTGGGCACATAGACCATGGCCGGGAGAACCATGAGGCCATCAGCGCCGATCTTTTCGGCGTCCCGGGCATAGGCGCTCGCGCGGCGGGTGTCGAATTCCGACACGCCTGTGACGACCGGAACGCGGCCATTCACCACTTCGACGGCGGCCTTCAGGATGGTGCGCTTCTCTTCCGGATCAAGCGAATTGTTCTCGCCGCAGGTACCCATGACGATCAGGCCATTGACGCCGTCATTGACGAGGGCGTCGAGCACACGCTGCGTGGCGTCGATGTCGACGGACAAATCTTCGTGGAATTGAGTCGTTGCGGCGGGGAAAACGCCGTGCCAGCCGGTGGTCATGGGAAGCTCCTGTTGATGATGTGAATTCACAGTATACAGTTTGTCGACAAATGCAAGAGACGCATGTGAGCCGTCCCTGATCGAAGCGTGGCGATCAGGGATCGGGGAGTGCGGCTGCGGCCTTGATGTTGCGGGCGACGTAGTCCTGGATCTGGCGGACGATCTGGCCGGCATGGGCGACCGACAGCCTGTCCGCCGCCTCCACATCCCCTGCTCTAATCGCCTCGATGATCTTCTCGTGCTCTTCGACATAGCGCCGCGGCAGACGATCATCGAAGGTGGAATAGTAGAGCCGCAGAATTCGGCGGCCCTCGTCGAGCAGGCGGGCGAAGAAGGCGGTGTAATAGGGATTGCCGGCCCTCTCGGCGATCGCGACATGAAATTCTCTGTTCGCCTCGATCATGGCGAAGGCGTCCTGCGCCTCCACAGCGCGGGCAAAGGCTTGCTGGTGCCGGGTGATCTCCGCCATCCAGGCATCGCCGGAGCGTTGCGCGGCCCCGCGAGTCGTGACGCGATACATCAGGCAGAGCGCTTCGAAATAGGTCGGTAGGCCGGAGAAATCGATGACCGCGACGATGGTGTTGCGGTTTGGCAGGCTGGTGACCAGCCCGTCCGACGTCAGGCGCAGCAGCGCCTCGCGAATCGGGGTGCGGGACATGCCGAAATGTTCGGAGAGGCGCGTCTCATCCAGCGGGCTGCCGGGGGCGCGCTCCATGGTCAGGATCTCGTGGCGCAGCGCCTTGTAGACCGATTCGGTGCCAGAGCCCCGGGCGCGCTGCCCCTCGCCTTTCGGGTTCTCGGTCTCGGCGCCCGTTCCGTCGTCCATGCCCATGCGTCTTCCTGCGTGCAGCTCTCGTCTCACGCGCAGCACAGCGGTGAACGGCGGGCAAAGTCAAGGGCGGCAATGGGCGACGGTCTCGCTCATGGCCCGGGCCGGGACGATCAGGCGAGCTGCCCCTGCGGCGCCTCGTCGTTCCACAGAAGCGGGTTCCAGGCCAGTTCCGGTGGCACCGCATGCAGGAGCGTGCGGGCCGGATAGGCCGAGCGCGGACGCTTGCCGAGCGGCACCAGTGAGAAGCCGTGGCGCGTCATCTCGTCCTCATCGAAGACGTTGCGCAGATCGACGACCACGGGGGTTTTCATGGCCTGGCGGAGGCGTGGCAGATCAAGCGAGCGGAACTGGTCCCATTCGGTCACCAACACGATAGCATCGGCGCCCTCGGCCGCTTCATAGGCATTGAGCCGATACTTCACCGCTCCCAGCACCGATCGGGCAGCATCCATGCCGGCGGGGTCATAGACACGGACATCGGCGCCGCCATCGAGCAGTGTGCGGACGATGGCGATGGAGGGCGCTTCCCGCATGTCATCGGTATTGGGTTTGAAGGTCAGGCCAAGCACGCCGATCTTCTTGCCGAGTACGCTGCCGTCGCAGGCATTGATCACCCGGCGGCCCATGGCGCGCTTGCGGTTCTCGTTGATGGCAACGGTGGTTTCGACCAGCTTCAGCGGACGGTCGTAGTCCTGGGCTGTCTTCACGAGGGCGAGCGTATCCTTGGGGAAACACGAGCCGCCGAATCCTGGGCCGGCCTGGAGGAACTTGTCGCCGATGCGGCGATCCATGCCCATGCCCTTGGCCACCTTCTGGACGTCGGCGCCGAGCTCTTCGCAGAGGTCGGCCATTTCGTTGATGAAGGTGATCTTCATCGCGAGGAAGGCGTTGGAGGCGTATTTGATCAGTTCGGCGGTGCGGCGCTCACAGAAGTAGAGAGGCGTTTCCTTGAGGTCGAGCGCCTCGTAGATATCGCGCATAACATCGGTGGAGCGCTCGTCATCGGAGCCGACCACGATCCGGTCCGGGCGGCGGAAATCGGCAATTGCGGCCCCTTCCCTCAGGAATTCGGGATTGGAGACGACCGTCAGATCCTTTTGCGGGAATTCTTCGCGGAAGATGCGCTCGATCTCATCGCCCGTGCCGACGGGAACCGTCGACTTCGTGACCACGACGGTAAAGCCGCTGGCGGCAGCGGCTATTTCGCGGGCGGCGGCATAGACGTGGCTGAGGTCGGCGTGACCATCCACGAGGCGGGAGGGTGTGCCGACCGCAATGAAGACCGCATCGGCCGCCGCCACGGGGCCCGCGAGATTGCCGGAGAAGCGCAGGCGACCGGCGGCGCGGTTCTCGGCGATGATCATCTCCAGGCCGGGCTCGTAGATCGGCACCTGGCCGGCCTCGAGCGCGTGGATCTTGTCGAGGTTCTTGTCGACGCAGACGACGTCGTGGCCGAGCGCTGAGAGGCAGGCTCCGGATACGAGCCCGACATATCCCGAACCGATCATGACAATGCGCATCCGTGATCCTTCCCGCAGAGAATCAAGCTTTCACTGAACGGGGTCACATTTGCTCAAACACACGACGTCCCGATGACAGGCACGATGGAGCATTCGTGCAAAAGCTTATCGGGCAAGGGCCGAGCGGCGCCTTTTCAGGTTGTCAGGCTCTCGCGAAGCCTGCGATGCTCTGCCTCGTCGAGCGAGAAATTCCACATGAGCGCAATGGCCGCGAGCTTGGGCAGGATGGGCAGGAAGGCGTAGAGCGCGGTGAGTGCCGTCAGTGCCTCGGGCGTCTGGGTCGCCGTCTGGTCGCCGACGAAGCCGGCAAGGTCGAGCAGCGGGAAGACGACACCGGCGGACAGCGCCACGGCAAGCTTGGTGATGAAGCTCCAGGCGGCGAAGTAGAGGCCGGAGCGCTGCTCGCCTGAGGAGACGGTGTCGTTGTCGATGACATCGGCCTGGATGGCAGGCGGAAGGGTGAGATCGAAGCCGAGCAAGAGGCCGGTGACGATGCAGACGATGGTGAAGGCGAAGACATCGCCCTCGCCCAGGAAGCCGGCGACCGAGAAGACCGCGCAGGCGAGGATCATGGCGAAGCACCAGGCGCGGTGCTTGCCGAGGCGTTTGGCGGTGGCAACGGCGAGCGGCACGCCGGCGATGGCGCAGAGGAAATAGGTGAAGAGCAGCGGCCCCTGCATGGCCGGCGCATCGAGGCGCTGGCCGACGAAATAGATGAAGAGCGAGGCGGGGATCGCGTTGGCGAAGCTATTGAGCAGGAAGGCAGAGGCGAGCCGCAGGAAAGGACCATTGGCTTTCAAATGCTGGAAGCCCTCCCGCAGAGAGAGCTTTCGCTGAGACAGATCCGTCGGCTCCGGCACCCGGACGACGGCCAGGAGCCCGGCGAGCGGCAGCGTGACGGCGATGAAGACCGCAATCCAGGCCAGACCATGGAAGCCGACGGCCGTATCAAGCCCGCCGACAAATGGCAGCGTGATGGCGATCAGGGAACCGATCAGCGTTGCGCCTTCCCGCCAGGCAGACAGCTTGACCCGCGCCTGGTAGCCGGTTGCCAGTTCGGCGCCCCAGGCGGTGTAGGGCAGAAGCGACCATGTGGCACCGATCGAGAGCGTTACACCCCAGAAGGCCAGGTAACCGACGCCGGCATCCTGCGGCGGCCAGAAGAGCATGAAGGCGGCAAGTGCCGTGAGCGGCGTCGAGATGACGAAGAAGAAGCGGCGGCGGCCGTAGCGCGACCGGACACGGTCGGAAAGCCAGCCGAACAGCGGATCGGTGATCGCATCGATCAGGCGGATGCCAAGCAGAAGCGTGCCGATGGTCGCCAAGGACAGGGCGAAATGATCGGCATAGAAAGACGGCACCACGATATAGAAGGGCAGAGCGATGGCCGCGAGCGGGACCGCCGGCAGGGCATAAAAGGCAAGGCGCGACGACGGCGGGGCCTGGTCTGTCATGGGGATCCGATCACTGAACTGTCTGAAGAGGTCTACGGCTTGGCGGCGAAAACGGTTTTGCCCGTGCGGCGGCAGCGCTCGGAGCAATAGACGACATTCTCCCAGTCCCGCTCCCATTTCTTGCGCCAGGCAAATGGTTTGCGGCAGACGGGACAGGTTTTCTGGGGCAGATCGCCCTTGCGGATCATCTTGGGCATGCGAGGCTCTTGGCTGATTTCACTCCCCAATTCGCAGGAGCGGGGACGGTGGATCACTTCACGCGATCAGAGCGGTTGAAGCTTGCCACCCCCTGCCCCACTTGCTAGCTCGAAACCGCAATCACGGGAGAGACATCACGATGCGAGAACATTCCTTCGGCCGGACACAATTCACTGTCAGCGATATCGGCTTCGGCGCCTGGCAGATCGGCGGATCCTGGGGCGAGGTGTCGGAAGCAGACGGCCGTGCAGCGCTCAACGCAGCGCTCGATGCCGGCATGACCTTCATCGACACGGCAGACGTCTATGGTGACGGTCGTTCGGAGAAGATCATCGCCGAGGTCCTGAAGGCTCGCGGCGGCAAGCGGCCAATGGTGGCATCCAAGGCTGGTCGCCGGCTCAATCCACATGTGGCAGACGGCTACACCAAGGCGAATATCGAGGCCTTCATCGACCGTTCGCTGAAGAACCTCGACATCGACAGCCTCGATCTGGTGCAGCTGCACTGCCCGCCAACGGACGTCTACTACCGTCAGGAGATGTTCGAAGGGCTCGAAGAGATCCGCAAGGCTGGCAAGATCAAGCATTACGGCGTGTCGGTCGAAAAGGTCGAGGAAGCGCTGAAGGCGATCGAATATCCGGGTGTCGTCTCGGTGCAGATCATCTTCAACATGTTCCGCCAGCGTCCCGCTGGCCTGTTCTTCCAGGAAGCCAAGCGCCGCAACGTCGCGGTCATTGCGCGCGTGCCGCTGGCAAGCGGTCTGCTGTCCGGCAAGATCACGGCGGCCACGCAGTTTGCCGCAGAAGATCACCGCAACTTCAACCGCAACGGCGAAGCCTTCGATGTCGGCGAAACCTTTGCCGGTGTGCCGTTCGAGACCGGCCTTGCAGCCGTCGAGGAAGTGCGCAAGCTGGTGCCGGCGGGTGCCTCCATGGCGCAGTTCGCGCTGCGCTGGATCCTGATGCACGAGGCCGTCACGGTCGTCATCCCCGGCGCCCGCAATGGCGAGCAGGCCAAGGCCAATGCTGCGGCGTCTAATCTGGAAGCACTTTCCTCGGATGTCATGGCGGCATCGCGGGAGGTCTATGAGAGGCTGATCGCGCCGCATGTGCACCATCGCTGGTAAACGCGTCGAAGCGACCAAAAGACGAGAGGCCGGGTGAGCGATCACCCGGCCTCTTCTGTTTCAGAACGAGGATCTATCGATCAGTTGGTGCCCTGCAGGTTCACTTCCCAGAACAGGGTCTCGCCGGACGAGTCATCCACGCCGTCGTTGTCGGTCACGGCAAAGGCCTTGCCCGAGGCGTCGAAGGCAAAGCCCTCCAGCTTGTCGACGACGTAGCCATTGGTGGCAGCTTTCAGGTCCGGGATGAAGTCGTGGGCTTCTTCCTTGACGACGGTCGGCAGGGCTTCTCCGAGCTTGGCAGGCTTCAGATCGGCGATGGCGACGCGGTAGAGCTTCTTGAGCTTGGCGTTGTCACCAACCTGGTTGTCGCGCTCGACGATATAAACATGGTCGCCATGGGCGGTGATTTCCGAAAGGCCGACCCAGCCATCACCGGCTTTTTCGAGCGGATAGCGCACAGCGCCCCATTCCTTCGATTCCGGCTTGTAGGACAGAAGCTTGACCGAGCCCTTCTCGTCATCGCCCCATTCGCGCTGAACGGCCATCCAGAGCGTCATGTCCTCGCCCGAACCGACGGCGGTGATGCCCTCGAGGCCGAAACGGGTCTGGCCCGCCAGAAGCTCTGCCGGAAAGCCGATTTCAGCCTTGATCTCGCCCTTGGCATCGACGTGGTAGAGGCCATGGCCGACGAGCTTGGCCGGATCGCCTTCAGAGGCCAGCCAGAAGCCACCCTTACCGTCGAGGGTGATGCCTTCGATGTCGAGCTTCTGGGCCGCAACGCCGGCGCGGGTGATCGGCAGGGCCGACGTAATGGCAGCCGGCTTCTGCGTCGCGTCAATCGTGAAGATCGACGGCTGCATGGCGTAGAAGCTGTCATTGACGGCGTAGAGCTGGCCTGGCTTTTCGGCATCGCCGACGAGACCGGAGAGAGCGCCCCAGCCGATCGGGGCACCATCGACCATGGCCGACTGGATCATCGGATAGGCGGGCGTGCCGTCTGCGAGTTCGTAGAGCATGACATGCGAACGCGGGCCGCCATCTTCGCCGAGGTCGAGTTCATTGGCGGTGACGAGCAGGTTGCGTGCGGGGATGGCAACGGCACCTTCCGGCGAAACGCCAGACGGGAGAAGCTGGGTCAGCTCAGGCTCGGCACCGGTATCCTTGTAAACACCGACGATCGAAGAGCGCTCGGACAACACGAAGAAATAGGTCTGCTCGCCGAAGGTTGCGGCTTCCAGGCCTTCCGGCTCGATACCCTTGGAGCGGGCGCGCTTGTCCGGGAAATGGCCGATGCGGGCAATCTCATGCTCCAGCGAGGTTCCCGATTCATAGGCCACCTTGCCGGTCTTGTCGAAGATGGTGAAGCTGCGCGAGCCGCCGTTCCAGTCGCCTTCATTGGCGATAACGAGACGATCGTCGCCCAGCCACTTCACGGCATCCGGCTCGCGCGGAACGCCGTCTTTGGTGCCGGAGAACTTCAGAGCGCCGTCCGACTTGGTGTCGATGCCGGTGAGATCGACGGTCCCGGCGGAGAAGTGAGCCTTCACCTCGCCCGTCTTGCCGTCGACGATGGCGATATGGTTGTTTTCCTGCAGCGTCACGGCGATTTCGCCGAGGCTGTTGATCGCGACGAATTCCGGCTCCGGATCTTCTGGGGCGACGTCTGCGAGACCTGTCAGGGCAACGCGCTTGATCGAGCCGCAATCGGCAGTACCATTCGTCAGCGATACAATTACGAGATCGCCGGCCGGCAGCTGTGGTAGGTCGCCGTCGTTGACCTCCTCGTCGCGCTCGTTCTCGATGGCGATGGCGACGAAAGAGCCGTCCTTGGCGACGGCAACGGAATCAGGCTGGCCGCCGATATCGCAGGTCGCGTCGATAGCCTTGGAGGCGATGTAGACGACGGCGAGCTTGCCCGAGGGCTTGTCCTTGCTTTCCGACGTGTTGACGCCAACCAGCACCTTGGGTCCGGCCACGGCAACCGAAGTCGGTTCGCCGTCCATCATCAGCGCGCCGGCAGCCTTCGGAGCCTTGGCGTCGGTGATGTCGATGAAGCCGATACCACCGAGCGGGCTGTCGGAATAGATCAGCGTATTGCCGTCTTCCGAGGCGGTGACGATTTCGGCCGAGGTGGTGGTCAGCTTGTCCTTGTCAGCCGGCAGGTTTGCGGCGACGGGGAATGTGGCGATGCGGTTGAAGACCTGTTCGGCAGTGGCCGGCAGGGCCACGGATGCAAAGAGCGCCGCCGTCAGGGCGACGCGGGAGAGACCATGGGTCATCGGGAAACCTCCAGTATCCAGAAATGGAACAGGAGGTTTTTGGGGCAGTCCGGTGACAGTCGGATGACAGTTGGATGTCGATCCGACGAATCATCCGATCAGGTGGCGGGCGAGGCTTCCTTCCCCGCTTCGCGCAGCATCAGGAAGAGCGAAGCACCCAGTATCAGAAGCGCGCCGAGCCAGAGGTAACCGCTCGGCGCATAACCGAAGACCAGCCAGCCGGCGAAGACGTTCAGCGGCAACTTGAGATCGTCGAAGGGCTGGACATAGGCTGCATCGGCGGCGTTGTAGGCGAGTGTCAGCAGGTATTGCCCGATCGCCGTCAACAGTCCTGCCGCAAGAAGCAGCCAGAGCGCCAGACCTTCGGGCACGGCAAAGCCCGAGGCTGCAGCAAGGCCGAAGTTGATCGGCGTCAGCAGCACCAGCAGCCACACGGTGACCGTCTCAGGCGCTTCATAGTGGGTGAGGTTCTTCATGATCAGCGAGGAACCGCCCCACAGCAGCGCCGAGAGCACCGGCAGCAGCGCTGCGAGCGTGAAGCTGTCGGACCAGGGCTGCAGGATGATCATCGCGCCGATGAAGCCGGTCAGCGTGGCGAGCCAACGGTCACGGCCGACAGTCTCGCCGAGGAAGAGACGTGCGCCGATGATGATGAAGAAGGGCGAGGTCATGACAAGCGCAATCGCCTGCCAGATGGGCACTGTTGCAAGCCCCATCACCCAGGCCTGCACACCGAAGGCGGCCAGCAGGACGCGCAGGATGTGGCGGACAGGATAGGCGGTCTTCATCGCCTTCAAACCAAGCCTGACGAGCAACGGCAGCGACAGAACGAGGGCGAAGCCATATTGCCAGAAGGCCGTTGAAGCCGGCGGGAAGCCGAGCGTCATGGAGAGCCACTGGGTGACGACGTTGAGCGCGGCAAAGGCAACGCCTGCCAACACCATGAAACCGGCGCCGAGAAAGGCCCGGGAACGCAAGAGCGAAACGGAGCTCTGATTCATGTCATGTTTCCTTTTCCAAAGGACCAACACAAACCAGGACAGATGAGGACGACGAAAACCGCGCCCGGACGGGCACGGACCTGCGCAGCAACGCCCGGCAGATCCGCATGACGCGGATGCAGGGCATAGCCTGACCTCATTCTCTTTCATCCGGACTTTAACCGTCGGCTCCGGAATCACACCGGATCTGCTGACCCTGCCCCTCCCCTTCAGGAAGGCCAGGCGCTCGCGGGCTCGGAGTTTCCTCCTTTACCGCCGGTGGGGAGTTTCACCCCGCCCTGAGAACGAATGCCGGACAATCCGACTTCACAGAAATATGACAGCTCATGCTGCAGCGCAAGACAGACAAAAAGAAAGCCCGGCACAGAGGCCGGGCTAACCAGGGTGTCAGCTGACCATCGGCACCGAAGGGTGGCGACGGTCACGACGGATCAGCTGTTGACAGCGTCCTTCAGGCCCTTGCCGGCCGTGAACTTCGGAACGTTGCGAGCCGGGATATCGACTTCAGCGCCGGTGGACGGGTTGCGGCCCTTGGAGGCTTCGCGACGGGCAACGGTGAAGGCGCCGAAGCCAGCGAGGCGAACGTCGCCGCCGTTCTTCAGTTCAGCCTGAACCGTTTCAAAAACGGCGTCGACGGCAGAGGCCGCGTCAGCCTTGGTCAGGCCAGCCTTCTCGGCGACCGCGGATACGAGTTCGTTCTTGTTCATGTTTCCACCCTTTCTGATTGGTATGAAACGACTCAAAAGTTCAAGTCGGGCGGAGAATACGATTGCTTCTGCCCTTCGCAACTCAAAAGCACCCGAAAGCCCCGGAAAACAAGCCGTTTAAGGGACTTTTCACAAAAAAGGCTGGCAAAAATGCCAGCCTTTTTGTCGGTTTTGGAGCTTTGTGGCTCACTTATGGCAAAACTGCCTCAGTGAGCGACCGTCGCACCTGATTCATCGACCCCTTCGACGACGCCGATAGCCGGCGTTTCGACGGTTCCGTCCCATTCAATCGGTTCAGGCACGCGAACCAGCGCATGACGGATCACCTCGCCCATGCGGGACACGGGGATGATCTCCATGTTGTTCTTCACGTTGTCCGGAATATCCGCCAGATCCTTGGCGTTCTCTTCCGGGATCAGAACCTTCTTGATGCCCCCGCGGAGTGCTGCGAGCAGCTTCTCCTTGAGGCCTCCGATCGGCAGGACGCGGCCACGCAGCGTGACTTCGCCCGTCATCGCGACATCCTTGGAAACCGGGATGCCAGTCATGATCGAGACGATGGCCGTTGCCATGGCAATACCGGCGGACGGTCCATCCTTCGGCGTTGCACCTTCCGGCACGTGGACGTGGATGTCGGACTTGTCGAAGCGCGGCGGCTCGACACCGAAATCGACGGCGCGCGAGCGGACATAGGATGCCGCAGCCGAAATCGATTCCTTCATCACGTCCTTCAGGTTGCCGGTCACCGTCATGCGGCCCTTGCCGGGCATCATGACGCCTTCAATCGTCAGCAGTTCGCCGCCGACCTCGGTCCAGGCGAGACCGGTGACAACACCGACCTGATCCTCGCCCTCGGCTTCGCCGTGGCGGAAGCGCGGGACGCCGAGGTAATCGGCAATGTTCTTCTCGGTCACTTCGACCGACTTGACCTTGCCCTTGATGATCTCGGTCACGGCCTTACGGGCGAGCTTCATCAGTTCGCGCTCGAAGGAGCGAACACCGGCTTCGCGGGTATACTGCTGGATGACCGCCAGGATCGCCTTGTCGGACACGGAGAATTCCTCCGGACGCAGGGCGTGCTCCTTGATCGCCTTCGGCATCAGGTGCCGCTTGGCGATTTCGAGCTTCTCATCCTCGGTGTAGCCGGCGATCCGGATGATCTCCATGCGGTCCATCAGCGGACCCGGGATGTTCAGCGTATTGGCGGTCGTCACGAACATGACGTTCGACAGGTCATATTCCACTTCGAGATAGTGGTCCATGAAGGTCGAGTTCTGTTCCGGATCCAGCACCTCTAGCAGAGCCGAAGACGGGTCGCCGCGGAAGTCCATGCCCATCTTGTCGATCTCGTCGAGCAGGAAGAGCGGGTTCGACTTCTTGGCCTTCTTCATCGACTGGACGATCTTGCCGGGCATCGAGCCTATATAGGTGCGGCGGTGACCGCGGATTTCGGCTTCGTCACGGACGCCACCCAGCGCCATGCGCACATATTCGCGGCCGGTCGCCTTGGCGATCGAACGGGCAAGCGAGGTCTTGCCGACGCCCGGAGGGCCGACGAGGCAAAGGATCGGGCCTTTCAGCTTGGTCGCGCGGGCCTGCACGGCAAGATATTCGACGATGCGCTCCTTGACCTTGTCGAGGCCGAAATGGTCCTCGTCGAGGATCTTTTCGGCGGCGTTGAGGTCGATCTTGATCTTGGACTTCTTGCCCCAGGGCAGACCGAGCAGCCAGTCGAGATAGTTGCGCACGACCGTGGCTTCCGCCGACATCGGGCTCATATGACGCAGCTTCTTCAGCTCCGCATCGGCCTTTTCCTTGGCTTCCTTGGAAAGCTTGGTCTTGGCGATGCGCTCTTCGAGTTCGGCCATCTCGTCACGGCCGTCTTCGCCGTCGCCGAGTTCCTTCTGGATCGCCTTCATCTGTTCGTTGAGGTAGTACTCGCGCTGGGTCTTCTCCATCTGGCGCTTGACGCGCGAGCGGATGCGCTTTTCGACCTGGAGAACCGAGATCTCGCCTTCCATGAAGCCGAGGGCCTTTTCAAGGCGCGTCTTGACGCTCACCGTTTCCAGCATTTCCTGCTTTTCGGTGATCTTGATGGAGAGATGCGAGGCCACGGTATCGGCCAGCTTCGAGTAATCCTCGATCTGGCTCGCGGCGCCGACGACCTCGGGAGAGATCTTCTTGTTCAGCTTGACGTAGTTTTCGAACTCGGAAACCACCGAGCGGGACAGAGCCTCGATCTCGACCGCATCCTCCGCCGGTTCGGCGAGAATGCGGGCCTTGGCTTCGTAATAGTCCTCGCGGCCGGTATAGCTTTCGACCTTGGCGCGGGCGCGGCCTTCGATCAGCACCTTCACGGTGCCGTCGGGCAGCTTCAGGAGCTGCAGGACGTTTGCGACGGTGCCGACTTCGTAGATGGCGTTGGGTGCCGGATCGTCGTCACTGGCGTTGATCTGCGTGGCCAGCATGATCTGCTTGTCGGAGCCCATCACCTCTTCCAGAGCGCGAATGGACTTCTCACGGCCGACGAACAGCGGGACGATCATGTGCGGGAATACCACGATGTCGCGCAGAGGAAGCACCGGATAGGTGTTCACCTCGTTTGCTGCAGACGAATTCGTCATTTCACTTCCTTTCCAACGTCCCGTACCCGGGACTCCATGCCGACCCAAAAGAGGCGTCAGGCATATTTCTTGCTCCTCCAACAAGTGGAGTGGCGTAGTCGCCAATTCAAGCCTGCCGCCCTGTGGGGCGCCGAATCTGTGACACCAGCATGACAAATCTTGCCGGTTTTACCACTAGCCTCCGGACCTGACGCGAACCATGCGCGTCACTTCGCCGCCCGGCTGGCGCTCGTCGTTCGCGTGGGGATCGGGGACACGGGTTACGCGGTAAAAGCAACGCGGCACAGAGGCGTTCATACCGTTTCTAGTTCTAGCCCAATCGGGGCCGCTGACAACAGCGCTTTACAGCAAAACGGTGTTTAAGAGCGGAAAAACACAAGCCAGACGAACAGACTACCGCCCAAACGAAAAGAGCCCGCCGGATCGGCGGGCTCTTCTGTCCTCAAGGGATCACCGTCATCAGGCGGAGGCGTTGGCCTTCTCTTCCTGACGGTCGGCATAGATGTAGAGCGGGCGTGAATTGCCGTTGACGACGTCGTCGGAGATGACGACTTCGCGAACGCCTTCCAGTTCCGGCAGCTCGAACATCGTGTCGAGCAGGATCTTTTCCATGATCGAGCGAAGACCACGGGCGCCGGTCTTGCGGGTGATCGCCTTGCGGGCAATCTCGCGCAGTGCGTCCTCGTGGAAGGTCAGCTCGACATCTTCCATCTCGAACAGGCGCTGGTACTGCTTGACGAGCGCGTTCTTCGGCTCCGACAGGATCTGGATCAGCGCATCCTCGTCGAGGTCTTCGAGCGTTGCCAGAACAGGCAGACGACCGATGAATTCCGGGATGAGGCCGAACTTGACCAGATCTTCCGGCTCCAGTTCGCGCAGGACTTCGCCGACGCGGCGATCGTCTTCCGCCTTGACGGTTGCACCGAAGCCGATCGACGTCTTCTCGCCACGGGCAGAGATGATCTTGTCGAGGCCGGCAAACGCGCCACCGCAGATGAACAGGATGTTCGTCGTGTCGACCTGCAGGAATTCCTGCTGCGGATGCTTGCGGCCGCCCTGCGGCGGAACGGATGCAACCGTGCCTTCCATGATCTTCAGCAGTGCCTGCTGGACGCCCTCGCCCGACACGTCGCGGGTGATCGAGGGATTGTCCGACTTGCGGGAGATCTTGTCGACTTCGTCGATGTAGACGATGCCACGCTGGGCGCGCTCGACATTGTAGTCGGCGGCCTGGAGCAGCTTCAGGATGATGTTTTCGACGTCTTCACCGACATAACCGGCTTCGGTCAGGGTCGTGGCATCGGCCATGGTAAAGGGGACGTCGATGATGCGGGCCAGCGTCTGGGCAAGATAGGTCTTGCCGCAGCCGGTCGGACCGACAAGCATGATGTTCGACTTCGCCAGCTCCACGTCGCCGCCCTTGGAGGCGTGCGACAGACGCTTGTAGTGGTTGTGCACGGCCACCGACAGGATCTTCTTCGCCTGCTTCTGGCCGATGACGTATTCGTCGAGGATCTTGATTATGTCCTGCGGCGTAGGAACGCCGTCGCGAGACTTGACCATCGAAGACTTGTTCTCTTCGCGGATGATGTCCATGCAGAGTTCGACGCATTCATCGCAGATGAACACCGTCGGTCCGGCAATCAGCTTGCGGACCTCGTGCTGGCTCTTGCCGCAGAAGGAACAATAAAGGGTATTCTTGGAGTCACCGCCGTTGCTTCCGCTGACTTTGCTCATGTCTTTATCCTTCCAGCACGCCGCGCCACCGCAGTCACGGCAGGGCGGTCACTCACACTGTCCGGTTACCACCGCCGCCTTTGGTGGAAACCTCTTCCGATCCGGAGCTACTAGCCGTCCCGACCCATGTCGGAGCGGCGGCAACGAAAACTCCCAGTCTCGGCAGACTATGTCACAAAGCTTCAACATAGCCTTAATCTTACTATTAGCGCTTTTGCGCCGAGATTAAACCCCGCCTCAGATCACGTCTGCCATGTCAGGCAAACATCCCCTGGCGGGGACATTGCATCATGCCGAAGGTGCAGCACCTTCGATTTCGGCACGCGAGGTCAGGATACGGTCGATCAGACCCCAGTCCTTGGCTTCGCTCGACTCCATGAAGTGGTCGCGATCAAGCGTCGATTCGACTTCTTCATAGGTGCGGCCCGTGTGCTTCACATAGACCTCGTTCAGGCGACGCTTCATCTTAATGATGTCACGAGCATGGCGTTCGATGTCGGAAGCCTGACCCTGGAAGCCGCCGGAAGGCTGGTGAACCATGATCCGCGAGTTCGGGGTCGCAAAGCGCATGCCCTTCTCGCCGGCGGCGAGCAGCAGCGAACCCATCGACGCGGCCTGACCGATGCAGAGCGTCGACACGGCCGGGCGGATGAACTGCATGGTGTCATAGATCGCCATGCCTGAGGTCACAACGCCGCCGGGCGAATTGATGTAAAGCGCGATTTCCTTCTTCGGGTTTTCGGCTTCGAGGAAGAGAAGCTGGGCGCAGACCAGCGAGGCCATGGTGTCTTCTACCGGGCCCGTCAGGAAGATGATCCGCTCCTTCAGCAGTCGGGAGAAGATATCGTAGGAGCGCTCGCCACGATTGGTCTGCTCGACGACCATCGGCACCAGAGCGAGAGCGGTATCAACGGGATTTCTCATGTCGGTCCTTTTCAAGCCTCTCCCCGGCACATCCGGTGGCGGGAATCACGTAATCTCTGTCAATCCCTACATAGAGTGTCCGCACCCAGACATTCAAGACATGAGGACCGGATATCCTTAATGGTCGGAACTGCGTCTTGGCCCGGAGAAGCGGCAGATCAGGGGCCTTCGGCGCGCCGTGACCGCAAGCACCGCCCCTCCATTCACAAGAAGATCCTAACATGGTGAAGTTTCGGTAAGCCTGGCCGACGGGCCGGTAACACGGGGCAGTTCGCACCTGTTTCGTAGTGACTGGTTAACCGCTGTAAGCCATGCTGGTTTGATATTCATTCACTTTGTTTCAGGAATTTACACCGTGATCGACGTAAAGACAGCGTTTTTGCTGTGGGTGATCCAGGCGGGTACCCTGGCGATTCTGCTGATGGCAATCTGGTTCCACGCGCGAGACCAGCGCTATTTCCTATGGTTCGGCATCGGCTTCGGGCTGCAGGCGGTGGGGCTTGGCATGGTCGGCTTGCGCGACCAGATCCCGGACTTCATCTCGATCCAGGTCGGCAATGTCCTGTCGCTCGTCGGCTTCATATGCTGGGGCAAGGCGCTCTGTGCCTTCGACGATCGCAAGACACCTCTTTATGTAGGTCTGCCTGCCGGGATCTGGATTGCCGGAAATCTCGTGCCGGTCCTGCGGGCGGAATTCGGTTATCGCATGGCGATCTACGATGTCGCGGCAGCGGCCGGACTGGCTGTGCTCGGCGTGATCGCCCTCAACGGCCGCTTCAGCACCCGGCGCTACCGTGTCATGCTGGCGGCGGTGTGGTTCGTGCAGGCTGGCGCCTGTCTGGTGTTCGCCTATATTGCGACACGCACCATGCCACAGAGTTTCAATCAAGTGACCCTTGCCGCTGCAGTGAGCATCGTCGGACTGATCTCGTTCGTAACGGCGCTGACATTGATCGCGAAGATGATGATGGATCGATCAGAAGAACGATTGAAGGCACTGGTGCGCAGCGACCCGCTGACCGGGGCTCTCAACCGGCGCGGCTTCATGGAGGCGTATCAGAACATCCTGGACACAGCGCCGTCCGGCGCGCTTGCCCTTGTCATCTTCGACCTCGATCACTTCAAGCAGGTGAACGATGTCTACGGCCATCAGGTCGGAGACCGGGTGCTCGTCGAGTTTTCGTCGATCTGCAATTCGCTGATGCCGCAGCGAGCGGCATTCGGACGAACGGGGGGCGAGGAATTCGCAGCCGTGCTCGTGATCAACGAGGCCAGGGATGCCGCGCTGTTCGCCGAGACGGTGCGAATGGCGCTTGCCGAGCGGGAGATTGAAACAAGCCGACACCCCATCCAGGTGACCACCAGCATCGGCATCGCGCTTTCAACGCTCGCGAATGCGGATCTCGACCGGATGATGGCCCAGGCCGATTCGGCTCTCTACGCCGCCAAGGCGCAGGGGCGCAATCGGACATCGGTGAAGTCCGGAACCACCATCGTCACTGTTCCACCCGCCCGCACGGAAACGATCGACGACCAGGCTGACCGGCAGGTTGCGATCCTCAAGCGGATTGCCGCTGTCGGCAACGATCTCCACGACTGAAGCCACCCCTCCCCTTGCGGATCCATGGCGAGGGGATAAACAGAAGTAATGATACAGCCATTGCACTTTCTCTCCATAGACCCAGCCACCCGACGGGTCTCCCTTGATGCTCGCGATCCCGCCTTCTTTGGCGATCCGAACCGCACCTATGCGGCCCTGCATGCGACCTGTCCGACCTTCTTCTGGGAAGAGCAGAAGCAGTGGTTCTTTACCGGCTACGATCATGTGAACGCGCTGCTGCGCGACCGCCGCTTCGGCCGGCAGATCCTGCATGTCGCGACGCGCGAGGAACTCGGCCTGCCCGAGCCTGCCGCCCATACGCGCCATTTCGACAAGGCCGAGGAGCATTCGCTGCTCGAGATCGAGCCGCCGGAGCACACGCGGCTTCGCACGCTCGTCAACCGCGCCTTCGTTTCCCGCCATGTCGAGAAGATGACGGGCGAGATCGAAGAGCTCGCGAACCGGCTGATCGACGGCTTCGAGAAGGACGGCAAGACCGAGCTCATCTCGACATTTGCCGACATCATTCCGGTGACGATGATTGCCCGGATGATCGGCATCCCCGAGGAAATGGGACCGCAGCTCCTCAAGTGGAGCCACGACTATGTCGGCATGTATATGTTCAAGCGGACGCGCGCCGATGAAGAGGCGGCAGACCGCTCGGCAAAGGAATTCGCCGATTACGTGCGCAGCGTGATCGCGGAGCGTCGCGGCGAGCCGCGCGACGATCTCTTGAGCCACATGATCCATACCGAGCACAAGGGCCAGTTCCTCACCGAGGACGAGCTGATCTCGACGACGATCGTGCTGCTCAATGCCGGCCATGAGGCCACCGTGCACCAGATCGGCAATTCGGTGCGCGTGATCCTCGACAGCGGGATCGATCCGGCAGCGCTGTTTACCGACGAGAAGACGACCGAGCGCACCGTCGAGGAAACACTGCGCATCTGTGCGCCTGTCCATATCTTCCAGCGCTGGTGCCTGGAGCCCTGCGAGATCGACGGCGTGTCCTTCAAGCGTGGCGACAAGGTGAGCATGATCCTGGCGGCTGCCAATCTCGATCCGCAGAAGTTCCCGGAGCCACTAACCTTCAAGCCACCCCGCGACGAAGGCGCCAATCTCTCCTTCGGCGCGGGCATCCATTTCTGCATCGGCGCACCGCTCGCAAGGCTCGAGCTCAACATCGTGCTGCCGCTGCTCTTCAAGCGCTTGCCGGGCTTGAAGATCGCCGAGACGCCCAAGGTCAAGGACGTCTACCACTTCCACGGGCTGGAGCGACTCGACCTCACCTGGTGAGGTCGGTCGCGTCTGCGTAGCGAGCCGTAAGGGCCTCGACAGCAAGACGCATGGCGAGCCGCAGTTCCGGCGGGTCGAGAACCTCGACCTCCGTTCCAAGCTTCAGCATTTCGGACACGGCCATGCGCTCATGGGCGACGGGCAGCCGCATCACCCGCCAGCCCTGCTCGTCGGGTTCGCCGAGGAGTTCGAGATGGGCGCGGACGTAAGGCGGGGCCATGTGTTCGATTTCCTTCAGCCCCCAGGGTGAGAGACGGATCACGGCCCAGTTCGGGTAAAGCTCGAGCTCCAGGCGGCGGGTGTTTTCGTTCCAGTAGTCTGCGAGATCGAAATCTTTCGGCCAGTCGAAACGCTCTTCGGTGACAACAAGGTCGAGGACACGGGAGATGCGATACGTCCGGGCCGTGCCGTCGACACGCGCGACCAGATACCAGGCGCCGCCTTTCATCACGATGCCGAGCGGTTCGGCCACGCGGTTCTTTTCCGCCTTCCAGGAGCGGTAGCGCATGCGGATGCGCTTGGAGTTCCACACAGCATCGGCAATGGCCTGCAGATAGACGGGCTGCTCACCCTCGGCGAGCCAGGCAGGCGCGTCGAGATGGAATTTCTGCTGCATCCGCCGCGCGCTTTCGCGCAGATCTTCCGGCAGGGCCGCCGTCAGCTTCTTCTGGGCGCCGGCCATCAGCGATCCCAGGCCGAGATCTGCCGCGGCACCGGGAATGCCGGAGAGGAACATGGCCTCGGCCTCGGCGGGCGTGAGACCGTTCAGGCGCACGCGATAGCCGTCCAGCAGCCGGTAGCCGCCGTCCGAGCCACGCTCGCTGTAGACCGGGATACCCGAAAGCGTGAGCGCATCGATGTCGCGATAGATGGTGCGCACCGAAACGCCGTTCTCGTCGGCCAGTGCCTCGGCCGTCACCAACCCCTTTGCCTGGAGCGTCGTCAGGATGTTGATGAGCCGGCTCGCCCGCATCGGAAAATATCCCTTTCGACCATCATGCTAAACCAACCTGACACAATCTGACAGGTATGGCGGCGCATTCTCCCTTCGTCGCCTTTCGGCGCGTCAAATTTGAAAATGGGAGACTTCCAATGAGCAAAGACCATCAGATCACCCTCTTCTACTCGCCCCAGACCCGCGCCACCGGTGCGCGCGTGCTGCTGGAGGAATTGCAGGTGCCCTATGATCTGCATGTGCTGAACATGAAGACGGGCGAGCAGCGCCAGCCGGCCTATCTGGCGATCAATCCGCTCGGCAAGGTGCCGGCGGTGCGCGTCGGAGAGACGCTGGTCACCGAACAGGGCGCGATCTATCTCTATCTGGCAGATCTTTTCCCTGAGGCAGGCCTTGCCCCTGCGCTGACCGATCCAGACCGTGGTGCCTATCTCCGCTGGCTCTTCATCTATGGCAGTTGCTTCGAACCGGCGGTCGTCGATCGCTTCATGAAGCGCGAGCCGGGATCGATGAACGAGACGCCCTATGCGAGCTACGAGTCGCTCATCGACATGCTGGAAGAAGCGCTCAAAACAGGCCCCTACCTGCTCGGCGAGCGTTTCACGGCAGCGGACCTGCTCTGGGGGATCGCGCTGCGCTGGACGACGATGTTCGGCCTCGTCGAGGCACGCCCAGCGTTCCAGGCTTACATGGACCGGATCGGCAGCCGCGCCAGCAACCAGAAGGTCTCGGCAGAAGACGCGGCCATGGTCGCCGAGCATGACGCTATCGCGGCCCGAATGAAGGCCGCGAGCTAGAGCCTGATGACATAGTCCTTGCGAGTCATTTCAAGCACTTCCCAGGTTCCCTTGAAGCCGGGTCTGAGGATCAGGCGGTCGCCAGCCTTCAAATGGATCGGCTCGCCGCCATCCTCGGTCACGACAGAGTGGCCTTCGAGAATATGGAAATATTCCCATTCATCATAGACGATCCGCCACTTGCCCGGCGTCGACTGCCAGATGCCGGCATAGACGCCGCCTTCGGCTTCCTCGATGTTCCAGGTGGTGAAGCGCGGGTCGCCGGAAATCAGGCGATCGGGCGCAGGCGCGCCCTCTTCCAGCGTCACGGTTGCGGGATCGAATGGCAAGGCAAGGCTCATGTTGCTCTCCAAAATGAGAGGCGGCGCTGTCCGTACAGCGCCGCCTTGGAATTGTCAGGCAGAGGCCAGAGCCTGTTCGAGATCGGCAATGATGTCCTCGGCGTCTTCGATGCCGATCGACAGACGGACCACGTCAGGTCCGGCACCGGCTGCGATCTGCTGGGCTTCGGAAAGCTGCGCATGGGTCGTCGATGCCGGATGGATGATCAGCGAACGTGTATCGCCGATATTGGCGAGGTGTGAGAAGAGCTTCAGGCCTCCGACCAGCGCCTTACCGGCTTCAAGCCCACCCTTGATGCCGAAGGTGAAGACAGAGCCGGCGCCCTTTGGCGAATAGCGCTTCTGCAAGGCGTTGTTCGGATCGTCGGCCAGGCCGGCATAATTGACCCAGGCGACCTTGGGATGGCTCTTCAGCCAGGTCGCGACCTTCATGGCGTTGTCGCAGTGGCGCTGCATGCGCAGCGGCAGCGTCTCGATGCCTGTCAGAAGCAGGAAGGCATTCATCGGTGCGATCGCGGGCCCGAGGTCACGCAGGCCAAGGACGCGGCAGGCGATGGCGAAGGCGAAATTGCCGAAGGTCTGGTGCAGCACGACGCCGTTATATTCCGGGCGCGGCTCCGACAGCATGGGATATTTGCCTGCCTTGGCCGACCAGTCGAAGGTGCCGCCATCGACGATGATGCCCCCCATGGAATTGCCGTGACCGCCGAGGAACTTGGTGGCCGAATGCACGATGATGTCGGCACCATGCTCCAGCGGGCGGATCAGGTAAGGGCTCGCCATGGTGTTGTCGACGATCAGCGGCAGACCGTGGCGGTGGGCGACATCGGCAATCGCGGCGATGTCGACAAAGGTACCGCCGGGATTGGCGAGGCTCTCGATGTAGACGGCCTTCGTCTTGTCATCGATCTGGGCAGCAAAGCTTTCCGGATCGGCGGGATCGGCCCAGCGCACCTGCCAGCCGAAATTCTTGAAGGCATGGCCGAACTGGTTGATCGAGCCGCCATAGAGCTTCTTCGCGGCAACGAAGTTGTCACCCGGCTGCATCAGCGTGTGGAAGATGAGGAGCTGGGCGGCATGGCCCGAGGCGACCGCAAGTGCTGCCGTACCACCTTCGAGTGCCGCCACCCGCTCTTCCAGAACGCCCTGGGTGGGGTTCATGATGCGGGTGTAGATATTGCCGAACTCCTTGAGCGCAAAGAGATTTGCGGCATGGTCGCTATCGTTGAAGACATAGGCCGTGGTCTGGTAGATCGGCGTGATGCGCGCGCCCGTGGTGGGGTCCGGCTGAGCGCCGGCATGGATGGCAAGCGTTGCGAAACCCGGATTTTTCTCCGACATATTTGGTCCTCCCTTGATGGCTTTCGGCAGGATCATAGTCGGTCGCCAACCGATGTCAGCCTGGATTATTCCAAACTGCGGCAGCTGATGAGGAATATTCTGCTTGATCGAGGTCAATGCGGGATGGTGCAGCGCTGGCATTCTCCTTCTCAGTCAAAGGAGAGCCTCATGACACTCACGATCGCCGATCCGGTCCGCCACACCGTGCAGCAAATCCTCTCCTGGTTCGCCCAGGGTTTCGAACACACCACCGAAAGCGACATGCTGTCGGGCCTTTCCGATGCCGAGGTCGAGGCGCTGGCCGAGGATTGCGGCCTCAGCAGCCATCAGCTCTTGGCTCTGGTGAAGGCCGGGCCTCATGCAGCCGACGAGATGCCAGCGATGATGCGGGCTCTGAACATCGATCCGGCGGAGGTCGAGTATCGCATGCGCCGCGTCTTCCGCGACATGCAGATCACCTGCGCCCAGTGTTCGTCGAAGGACACCTGCCGCAACCATCTGCAGCAGGGCAAGGCCGAGCGGACCTTCGTCGAATATTGCGGCAATGCCGATACGCTGAATGCCTTGAGGGCCAATCCCGATCTTCTGATCGAGGCCTGACGCTTCAAAGACCGAGGCGCGGGATTTCAATGGCCGGGCAGCGGTCCATGACCACCTGGATGCCGGCCGCCTCCGCAGGCTTCACGGCTTCGTCGTCGCGCACGGAGAGCTGACCCCAGATTACCTTGGGACGGTTCGGCAGGGCGAGCGATTCGGCCACCACTTCCCCGAGATATTCCGGCGCCCGGAAGACATCGACCATGTCGATTGCTTCGGGGATGTCGGCCATGGTCGCATAAACGGTCTGACCGAGGATCTCCTTGCCGGCCTGCCCCGGATTGACCGGATAGACGGTGTAGCCCTTCGACAGAAGAAAGCGCATGACGCCAAAGCTCGGCCGATCCGGCTTGGGCGAGGCGCCGAGAAGCGCGATGGTCTTCACCGAACCGAGGATCGCCTTGAGCGCATCGGCGCTGTAATGATTGTGATCGGCCATCTCATTCTCCTCATTCGTCGTCGCATGAGGAGTAAATGGGTTGCGGTCAGGCTGCAACAAGGTGGTGGAACCGCAAGGCCCGGACCAACGTTGATCGAACGCGCAGAAGGAGGACCAAGATGCGCCCGAGCACTTTTGCCATCATGACCATCGCTGCAACGCTGCTGGCCCAGCCGGCCATGGCGATTTCGCGTTACAATTCAACGGCGCTCACCTGTGACCAGGTCCGCCAGCGCGTTATCAGCGAGGGCGCCGTCATCCTGCGCTACCCCTCGACACGGGTGAAGGGCATGACGCTTTACGATCGCTATGTCACCCGCAACGCGATGTGCGATCCTCACGAATATGCGGAACGCGCCTATGTGCCGACACGGGATGCGGCCCGCTGCCCGGTGCTCAACTGCCAGGACTTTGATCCGCAGTCACGGCCGTTCGGTTTCGGCAAGCCGGTCATCCGCTTCTGAGGCGAACTCCCTCTTTCAGGCCGCGTGGCCATGAGTCGACGGCGCATGCATGCGCTCGTAGACGAGAGGGTATTCGGAAACCAGTGCCCGGTTCATCACCACCTTGATTCCGGCCGCCTCTGCTCTGGCCGCTGCTGCGTCATCCCGGATACCGAGCTGACACCAGATCGCCGCAGGCAGTGGCTTCATCGCCAGGACCTCATCGACAATGGCTTGCAGATGTTCCGGGCGACGGAAGATGTCGACCAGATGGATCGGCTCAGGGATTTCGGCGAGCGTGCCATAGACGCGCTGGCCGAGGATGCGTTCGCCGCGATGCAGCGGGTTCACAGGGAAGACGTGGTAGCCCTTCCCCAGCAGGAAGCCCGAGATCCAATGGCTGGGGCGCTTATCGTCGGTCGAGGCTCCGACGACGGCAACGTTCTTGGCCGTAGCAAGAATGTCGGCAAGGTAGCTGTTCAGGTAGGTGTCATGGTTCATGGACGTTCCTCCCGGCCTGCGAAGGCCTCTGGTTTACCCGTCCATCTTGTCCCAACGAAAGCCTAGCGCAGCCCGCTTAACCGGTCGGTATCGAAATCCATCAAATGCCGCAGATCAATCCGGCAGCACGACATGCCCATGTTCATCCTGAGGGAAGTAGGGATTGAAGGCGATTTCCCAGAGATGACCGTCGGGGTCCGCCACATAGCCGGAATAGCCACCCCAGAAGACCTTTTCCGGAGCCTTGACCAGTCGGGCGCCGCAGGAGACGACGAATTTCACAACCGCGTCGACGCCGATCTCGCTTGCGACATTGTAGGCCAGGGTCACGCCGGAGAAGCCGACAGGGGTGTCCTCGACATGGGCATCCTCTGCAAGGCTGGCGCGGGAGAAGAGGCCGAGCACGGTTCCCTTCAGCTGGATGAAGGTGACGCTGTCGTTGGATGCCGACGATTTGCTCCAACCAAGTCTGGCGTAGAATTCGGTGCTGCGCGCGACGTCTGCGACGCCGAGAGTGATGAGCGATATTCGGCGTTCGAGCGACATGGCGATCTCCGTTGACGCCTCGCCGATACGTTCGGTTTATGTTTTCATTATGTTCATGGGTATATTAGCGAAATCGTAGGTTGCGATTTGATTATTGATACACCCGTTCCATTTGGAGCTTCCGCTGGAATAATTCTGTTCGGTAGCGCTTACATAACGATTCAGACCATAACAATCCGGCTCGCGGCATGAGGTAAAATAATACCGCACTACTAATCCATTGGATTCATTACTCTATTCCGGAGCCTCTCAGAACCCGTCAATCTTGACGCAGTTGAACCACAGGACTATACCCCTCCCCGGAATGCGGCCCTTAGGGACCGCTTTCTTTTTTGCGCTCGCAAGGCGCGAAACAAGCAACAAGAAACGCCTGCAAGTTCCGGTCCACCGGACTGCGGGATCACACGGAAAGAGACCTCAATGTCTACCTTCGTTCAGAAGCCTGCAGAGGTGGAGAAGAAGTGGATCCTCATCGACGCCGAAGGGCTCGTTGTCGGCCGCCTCGCCACCATCATCGCCACGCACCTGCGCGGCAAGCACAAGGCCACCTATACCCCCCATGTTGACGACGGCGACAACGTCATCGTCATCAACGCCGAAAAGGTCGTCTTCACCGGCAAGAAGTATGCCGACAAGAAGTACTACTGGCACACCGGTTATCCGGGCGGCATCAAGGAGCGTACGGCTCGCCAGATCATCGAAGGCCGCTTCCCGGAGCGCGTTCTCGAGAAGGCCGTCGAGCGCATGATCCCGCGTGGTCCGCTTGGCCGTCGCCAGATGAAGAACCTGCGCGTTTACGCCGGCGCCAACCACCCGCATGAAGCTCAGCAGCCCGTCGCCATCGACGTTGCAAAGCTGAACGCCAAGAACACAAGGAGCGCCTAAGTATGGCCGATCTTTCTTCCCTGAAGGACCTTGCCCCGGCACAGGACGCAGCTCCGGCTCACGTCCGCAAGGTCGACTCGCTGGGTCGCTCCTACGCCACCGGCAAGCGCAAGAACGCCGTAGCCCGCGTATGGGTCAAGCCGGGCACCGGCAAGATCACCATCAACGGCCGCGAATTCCGCACCTACTTCGCCCGTCCGGTCCTGCAGATGATCCTGCAGCAGCCGATCGTCGCAGCTGCCCGTGATGGCCAGTTCGACATCGTCGCGACCGTTCACGGCGGTGGCCTCTCCGGCCAGGCTGGTGCCGTTCGTCACGGTCTCTCGAAGGCCCTCACCTACTTCGAACCGGGCCTGCGCTCGGTCCTGAAGAAGGGTGGCTTCCTGACCCGCGACAGCCGCGTTGTCGAGCGTAAGAAGTACGGCAAGGCCAAGGCCCGTCGTTCGTTCCAGTTCTCCAAGCGTTAATCGCTGGACAATCGGAAACGGAAATCAGGCGGGGCTTCGGCTCCGCCTTTTTTTTTGTTGCTCGTGCTCCTTCGAAAATCAACGGCACCGTCATGGCATCCGAAATCGCAAGACTTCCCAAGCCTCCTTATTATGTCGTCTGCTTCTCCTCGCAGCGCACAGTGGGCGATCACGGCTATGGGGCCATGGCCGACGCCATGGTGGCGCTCGCCGAACAGCAGCCCGGCTATCTCGGCATGGAGAGTGTGCGCGGGGCGGATGGTTTCGGGATTACCAACTCGTACTGGCTGGATGAGGCCAGCATCCTCGCCTGGAAAGCGGTCGTCTCTCACGTCGCAGCCCAGAGACTCGGGCGCGAACGGTGGTATGAAGACTATCGGGTGATCGTTGCAAAGGTCGAGCGCGCCTACGACATCAAGAGAGAAGACTGAAGGGGAAGAACATGGCCAGCAAATCGATCGACAACGCATTTACCGCGAAGGCCCTCCGTGGCGCTGCGACCGACCCGACCTATGCCGGCGTACTCTCCTTCATGCGGCGCAAGTACTCCAAGGATCTCACCGACGTCGACGCAGTCGTGCTTGGCATTCCCTTCGACGCGGCCGTCTCCAATCGGCCCGGCGCTCGTTTCGGACCACAGGCGATCCGGCGCGCCTCGGCGATCTTCGACAACGACCCGCAATATCCCTTTGCCCGTGATCTCTTCGAGCAGATGGCCGTCATCGATTACGGCGATGTGCTTCTGGACTACGGCAATCACCAGAAGACCCCTGCCCTGATCGAGGAACAGGCAGCCGAGATCATCGCGTCGGGCGCCTATCTGCTCGGTCTCGGCGGCGACCACTTCGTGACCTGGCCGCTGCTCAAGGCCCATGCGGCAAAACATGGGCCGCTGGCACTCGTGCATTTCGATGCGCATCAGGACACCTGGGACGATGACGGCCAGCGGATCGACCACGGCTCCTTCGTCTGCCGGGCCGTGCGCGAAGGCGTGATCGATCCGAAGAAATCGATCCAGATCGGCATCCGCACGGAAGCGCCGGAGGATTTCGGCATCAAGATCATCCCGGGCTACGAGGTGGAGGACATGGGCGCCCAGGCAATTGCCGATGCGATCCTCACGCATGTCGGGAGCGCTCCCACCTATCTCACGTTCGACATCGACTGCCTGGACCCGGCCTATGCCCCCGGCACCGGCACGCCGGTCGCGGGCGGGCCTTCCTCGGCGAAGATGCTGTCGGTGCTGCGCAAGCTCGGGTCGCTCGACATCCGGGGCTCCGACATCGTCGAGGTGGCGCCAGCCTATGACCATGCCGATATCACCGCAATTGCCGGTGCGACGGTTGCGATGTATATGCTCGGCCTGCGCGCCGAAAAGCTTTCGACACGCGCCTGACACATTGCGCATCCACATTCAGAAACAGATTCCGCATTCTCATTCAAACCACTGACAGGACAAAAGAAATGGCAGCGAAGATCTTCATCGACGGCGAACACGGCACAACGGGTCTGCAGATCCGCACGCGCCTGGCCGATCGCCGTGATCTTGAACTGCTGTCCATCCCGGAAGCGGAGCGCAGAAACGAGAAGATGCGCGAGGACATGCTGAACAGCGCCGATATCGCCATCCTCTGCCTACCCGACGATGCGTCGAAGCAGGCCTATGAGATGACGGCAGCGAACAACAATGTCCGCCTGCTCGATGCCTCCACGGCATTCCGGGTGCATCCGGACTGGGCCTATGGCTTTGCCGAAATGGACAAGGCGCAGAAGGCGAAGATCCAGTCCGCGCGCTATGTTTCCAATCCGGGCTGCTATCCGACCGGTGCGATCGGCCTCATCCGGCCGCTGCGCGCCGCCGGCATCCTGCCGGACGGCTACCCGGTGTCGGTCAATGCTGTCTCGGGCTATACCGGCGGCGGCAAGCAGTTGATTGCGCAGATGGAAGACAAGACCCATCCCGAACATCTGGCCGCCAACAACTTCCTCTACGGCCTGACGATGAAGCACAAGCATGTGCCGGAGATGCAGACCCATGGCCTGCTCGATCGCGCGCCGCTCTTTGCCCCCTCCGTCGGGCGCTTCCCGCAGGGCATGATCGTTCAGGTGCCGCTCTTCCTGGAGGATCTCGGTGGCGGCGCGACGGTCGAGAGCATCCATGACGCCCTCACCGCCCATTATGCGGGCCAGGATATCGTCAGCGTCGTTCCGCTGGCCGAAAGCGCCAAGCTGCCGCGCGTCGATGCCGAGGAACTGGCGGGCCAGGACACGATGAAGCTCTTCGTCTTCGGCACGCCCGGCGGCGCGCATGTCAATCTGGTCGCCCTGCTCGACAATCTCGGCAAGGGTGCGTCAGGGGCGGCCGTGCAGAACATGGACCTGATGCTGTCGGCCTAAGCGGCTCTCGTGGCAACCTGCGAGGTCGATGCGTCGACCTCGCATCGTCCGCGTTCACAATTAGCGAACGAAATGTCGATCATCCGCCCGATTTTGGGCAACGATCAGCGGTGCTAATGTGCCTTGAAAATGAGGCACTCCATGAGCAACCGTTTCCCCGTCTACTTCATTCCCCATGGTGGCGGCCCCTGGCCGTTCATGGAGTTCCCGCGCGATGCCGAAGGCAAGGCGCCCTGGGGCGATCTGCGCGCCTTCCTCGAAGGGCTGGATGCGGAAATCGGGCGGCGGCCGAAGGCGGTGCTCGTGGTTTCGGGCCATTGGGAGAAGGAGCCGGTGCCGACGGTCAGCACAGCTGCCATGCCTGGCATGCTCTTCGACTATTACAATTTCCCGCCGCACACCTACGAACTCTCCTACCCTGCCCCCGGCTCGCCGGATCTTGCAGCCCGCGCGCGGACGCTGCTGGCCGAGGCCGGGATCGAGAGCGCCGAGGATGACAAGCGCGGCTATGACCATGGCGTGTTCATTCCCTTCATGCTGCTCTATCCGGATGCGGATGTGCCGCTCACGATGATTTCGCTGAAGAATACGCTTGACGTCGAGAGCCATGTGGCGATCGGCAAGGCGCTGGCGCCGCTGCGCGACGAGGACGTGCTGATCATCGCCTCGGGGATGAGCTATCACAACATGCGGATGTTCCGGCAGGCCGAACCGAACCATGTGCAGCAGGCGATCCGTTTCGATGACTGGCTGAAAAAGGCCGTGGCCGATCCGGACAGCGACGCACGGGCGAAGGTGCTTTCGACCTGGGACCAGAACCCGGATGCGCTGGCCTGCCATGTGCCGGACCATGACCATCTCGTGCCGCTCTTCGTGGCATCGGGTGCTGCAGGAAGCGATTGCGGGCGGCAGGTGTTCCGGGGCGAGTTCCTCGGAAAGCCCTATTCCGCCTATCGCTTCGGCTAGATCAGTCGCGGACCTCGACGAGAACCGGCTTCGGACGCTCGCCGTAGAAGGCGCGAAGATGCGCAACCGCGAAGGCGAGCACGACCAGCGCCATGCCCTGGTGGATGACGCCTGCAGCCAGCGGCACCTGCATCACGAGTGTTGCGACACCGATCACCGCCTGGATGCTGACGAACGCAAAAAGCACCACGCTGCGACGGGCATGGGTCGTCTGCGGCGCGGCCCGCAAGCTCTGGATCATGTGGAGGAGTGCTGCCGCCCAGAGGATATAGGCGCCGATGCGGTGGATATACTGAACCGTCTTCGGGTTTTCGAAGAGGTTGATCCAGGCGGGCGCCTGCACGAAGAGACCCTGCGGGATCCAGGCACCATCCATCAGAGGCCAGGTGTTGTAGCTGAAGCCGGCGTCCAGTCCCGCGACGAGCGCGCCGAGATAGATCTGCACGAAGGTCATGATCAGCAGAACACCGGCAAAGAGACGGCTCTTTTCCGTCGGCGCTGCATCTTCCGTATGCGGGTAGAGGCTGCGGAAAATCCAGACACAGCTCGCAAATATGAAACAGGCCATCATCAGGTGAACCGCCAGACGATACTGGCTGACGTCCGTCCGCTCGCTCAAGCCCGAGGAGACCATCCACCAGCCGATGAAACCCTGAAGGCCGCCGAGCGCCAGAAGGCCGACCAGCGGTGCTCGCAGGCTCGGCTCAATCTTGCCACGCAGCCAGAAATAGGCGAGCGGCACGGCGAAAAGCACGCCGATCAGGCGGGCGAGCAGGCGATGCGCCCATTCCCACCAGAAGATGAACTTGAATTCATCAAGGCTCATGCCCTTGTTGATCTGCTGGTATTCGGGGATCTGACGGTAGAGTTCGAGTTCTTCTTCCCACTCCGCGGCGGTCAGCGGCGGGATGACGCCATGGATCGGCTCCCACTTGGTGATCGACAGGCCCGAGTCGGTCAGGCGCGTCGCGCCGCCGACCAGCACGAGACAGAAGAGTGCGAAGATCACCACGCCGAGCCAGATGCGGACCGCCTTTCGGTCGGCATCCACGCGAGCGATTTCCTTGCGCACCTGCAACTCGGTTCCGGTCAATACAGCAGTCATTCGTCAATCCTCTTTTCGACCGTTGATTTGCATCAGTCGGGCGTGCAAAACAAGCCCGCCGGTTTGCGGCAAGCGGTCGCGTCGCAGAGGACGGCGACGTCGAGTAGGAATAGAGGCATGACAAGGCGCCCGAAACTGAGATCTTTCATCGGTACGATCCTGATCATCCTGATCGTCTCGATCTATGCCCTGCTTGCCACGACGATCGCGACGGCAACGCTCGCGACAGCGCCCTGGTGGGTGCATCTCCTCTACTTCCTCCTGACGGGCCTGCTCTGGGTCATTCCAGCCATGCTGGTCATCAAGTGGATGGCCGGGCCTCTCAAGAAGAAAGACACGGATTAACCCCGCCTTTACCCTGGCGTCGCGTCGCGGCCTTCAAAGGCCCGTCCGATAACCGTTTGTTGGCAGTGTGTCCCTAAGCTCCGGCCCGTCTGATAACAGGACGGGATAGGGTGCATGCGGGCCCAGATACGCCATGATGCCATGGCTTTTGCCGAAGATCTGCCGCGCGATGGTGTCGCTGCCGAGCCCTCAAGGGCGGTGCTCGACACGGGCGCCGGGCGTCTTTCGCTGACCGTTCATCATCGCATGGCGCCGGTGGAGCGGGCCTGGAGGCAGCTCGAATCCGACCCGTGGAATTCGCTGCATCAGGGTTATGACTGGTGCCGGGCCTGGGTGGAAACACACGGGCATCCGCTTGCGATCGTCGAAGGGCGGCTGAATGGCGAGATTGCTTTCATTCTGCCGCTGGAGGTCGAACGGCATTTCCTGGTGCGCAACGCGCAGTTCATCGGCTCGGCCTTCACAAACTTCAACAGCGGCCTCTACAGCGCCGCGTTCCGCCGCAGCGCGGCAGCGGTCTCGGCAAACGATCTGGAGAGGCTTCTGGTCGAAGCACTGCGCGATCACGCCGATCTGCTTAGCCTCACCCATATGCCACTCGACTGGCGCGGTGAACGTCATCCGCTGGCGGGTCTTCCGCACATCCTCAACCAGAACGCCGCATTTCAGCTCCCCTTGAGCGCGACGATGGAAGAGACGATCGCGCCGCTCAATGCCAAGAGCCGCCGCAAGAAGTATCGTGCCCAGGTTCGCAAACTGGAAGCGGCGGGTGGCTTCGAACACATCCGCCCGACTCACTTGAAGGAACAGAAGGCGCTCCTCGAACTGTTCTTTCAGCAAAAGGCCGCCCGGTTCGCCACGGTCGGGCTTCCAAACGTGTTTCAGGCCGCAGAAACGCAGGCCTTCTTTCACATGCTGCTCGAGCGCAACCAGGGGGCATCGGATGTGCCGCTGGAACTGCATGGCATCAGGCTCAAGGGTGAACACGAGGGCAAGATCGCCGCGATCACCGGCCTCTCCCGCAAGGGCGATCACGTGATCTGCCAATTCGGCTCGATCGACGACAGTCTGCTGGCCGAGGCAAGCCCCGGCGAATTGCTGTTCTGGCTGGTGATCGAGCGCAGCGCCCTCGATGGCGCTGCCCTGTTCGACTTCGGCATCGGCGATCAGGACTACAAGCGTCGCTGGTGCACGATGATCACCGACCACCACGACATCCTGCTACCGCTGAGACCAGCCGGTCATCTGGCGGCGCTCACCCACCGAAGCCTGACGCGCACGAAGACCTTCATCAAGGGCAATCCGCATCTCTATGCGCTGATCCAGCGGCTGCGCGCCCAAGGCACGGTCACAGCTCCGACAAAGTCCGAGGACTGACCCGCGTCGGATCCCTGGGCGCCTCTCCTCAGGCGGCGTCGCGCTCACCGCGCACGGGTGGCGTCTTGACCGAGAGCAGGACCAGGTCCTTGTAGCCGACGTCCTCGAAAGCGACCATGATCTCGGCAAGCTCATGCGCCTGCGGCTCCGGTGCCGAAAGGATGATCTCGTGGCGGCCATTGCGGCTCAGGCGGGCAACACCCTCGGCATTGGCAGGTCCGCATTCGACCAGAACAATGTCGTAGACGTCGGCCAGGGCATCGACGATCATCGACAGCCTGTCGGCGCCACGCATGGCCTGGCGGATATCGGCATTGCCCTGCGGGATGATATCGGCCGCCGAGGAGCGGTCCGGATGAATGCAATCGGCAAAGGCTGCATCGCCGGTGAGCAGATCGGTGATGCCGGCGAGATCACGCCAGGATGCCATCAGTCTCGTCGGGCAGGCTGACCCGGTCATATCGACCAGGACGACGCGATTGCCACGATCGGAAAGTTCACGGGCCAGTGCCACGGTGCCAAGCGAGCCATCATCACCGGAGGGCGAGATGGCAAAGGCGATGCGCGTGTTCTGTTCGGCCAGATAGTCGGCGACGGAGGCGATGGAGAATTCGTCCTGCTCTTCCGGCGCGGCAGGTACTGGCAATTCCGCCACGACGGCCTGCTCCAGCTCCTCGACCAGATCCTCATCGGGCTGGACGTTCAAAAGGCTTGCGGGCGCATCGCTTTGACGGCGCGGCTGTGGGGGCTCGATTGCGATCTCTCCCACGTCGACCATGTCGTCCTCGCGGCGCGAGACGGAAGCGGCCCCTGCCCCGGGAGCGCGCAAGGCGCGGCCGCTGAACAGTTCCGCCAGCATCACGGCCACGGCCGCCAGGATCATCGTCGAAAGTGTCGCGACGATCGTGATCGGCAGGACCTTCGGGAAGTTCGGCTCCTGCGGCTCTATGGCCGTCGAGACCACACGCGCGTCGGCGGGGCTTGCACCTTCGGCGAGGCGCGAGGAGGCTTCGCGGTAGCGGGCGAGATAGGTTTCAAGTAGCTGGCGCTGGGCCGTCGCCTCACGTTCGAGCGACTTCAGACCGACCTCGTCCTCGCCGGCGCGGGCTGTGTCTGCCTTTAACGTGTTCAATTGGGCAAGGAGCTGCGTTTCGCGTTCACGGGCGACCGCAGCTTCGTTGTCGAGGCTGGCGGCGACCCTCAGCGATTCCGTCTGCACCTGCTCTCTTATGCCGACGAGCTGAGCGCGCAGGGCCTTCATCTGCGGATGGCCGTCGAGCAGCCGCGTCGACAGATCCGAGATCTGCGCGCGCAGCTGCGATTCCGTCGCCTTCAAACGCTGGATGGATTCCGAGCGGGCAATCGCATCGACCGTTTCGGTCGGCTTGCCGGCCTTGATGCTTTCACGCAGGTTCTCGGCGGTGGCTTCCGCGCTTGCGCGTTCGCTGCGTACCCGCGCCAGTTCGGTCGAGATATCGGAAAGCTGCTTGCTGCTGAACGAGCTCTGGTCGCCGCCGACCACCATCAGCCCTGCGGAGGAGCGGTATTCGGCGACCTTCTGCTCGGCCTCGCGCACCTTTTCGCGCAGGTTGGCGATCTCGGTTTCCAGCCAGCGCACGGCATCGGAATTGCTGTCGAGCTTGGCGCCGCTCTGCAGCGAGCGATAAACTTCCATCATCGTATTCGGGACAGCAGCCGCAAGCTTCGGATCCTGCGAGGTGAATTCGATGCCGATGACCCGCGATTTGTCGACCTGATAGACGTTCAGCTTTTCCTTGAAGGCGTTGATCACGCGCTCTTCCGGCGGAAGATCGAGCGGATTGCTCTTCAGGCCGAACAGCACGAGGACGTCAGTGAGCACGGAGGGGCTGGCATCTGGATCGAATTCGGTCCGCTCATGCAGCTTGAGATCACGGGCCACCTGCTTGATCAGGTCGACGGACTGGAGCAGCTGCACCTGGCTTGCAATGTTCAGCTCGTCCGGCATCGGCTCGACGGCGGCTGACGCGGTGCCGGAAGCAGAAAACGTGGGCTCACGCGGCTCGATCAGCAGCTTGGCGTCACTCTTGTAGGTGGGCGAGATGGCATTGGCGCCGACAAAAGCCAGCACGCCAACGAGCGCGGTCGCAGCCAGGATCCGCCCCTTCCGCTCCCAAACGGCGCGGAAGAGCTGGGCCAGGTCGATATCGACATCATGTTGATCGCGGTCCGCACTCGGCATCACAAAACTCCCGGAACATCTTTTTCGGGAAAGTAAAGGATCATAGTAACTCAAGGGTTAATCGGGACTTGCCCAGATTTGGCGCAACCCTGCGGGAAAGTGCCGCCCAGTGTTTACGCTACGTTAACCCTAACCATTCGATAACAGGCCATCGAATACGGGTTCATTGGGAGCGCCGCAGCGCATGGCGATGGTCAACAAACAGGCGATGGTTCTGGTCGCGGGCGTGCTGCTGTCGCTCGGCCTGTCGAGCTGCGCAAGCTATCGCCCCGCCCCCAAGGTGTTCCATGAAGCAACGATCCAGCCCTATCGCCTTGATAGCGGTGACCGGCTGCGCGTCACGGTCTTCGAGCAACCCAGCCTGACCAATACCTACACCGTCGACCAGGCCGGCTACATCGCCTTCCCGCTCATCGGTCAGGTCGCCGCACGCGGCGCCACGCTCACCCAGCTCGAAGGCGCGATCGCCCAGAAGTTGAAGCAGGGCTATCTCCGTGATCCCGATGTGTCGATCGAGGTCGATCGCTATCGCTCGATTTTCGTGATGGGTCAGGTCGGCCAACCCGGCCAGTATGCCTATGTGCCTGGCATGACGATCATCAACGCCATCGCCGTTTCCGGCGGCTTCAACAGCCGGGCAAACCAGCGCGATGTCGATGTGACCCGCAAGATCAACGGACAGATCATCACCGGTCGCGTGCCGATCACGGATCCCATCCTCGCGGGGGATACCGTCTATGTGCGCGAGCGGCTGTTCTGATCGATGGCCGACACCCAAGCCTTACGCATCGTGCACTGCTTTCGGTCGCCGATTGGCGGGATCTTCCGCCATGTGCGCGATCTCGCCGAACTGCACAGCGCGGCCGGCCATCAGGTCGGCATACTCTGCGACAGTTCGACGGGTGGAGCGCATGAGGACCGTCTCTTCGAGCAGATCATGCCGTTCCTGTCGCTGGGGGTCACCCGTTTTCCGATCGGGCGCTCCGTCGGCCCGAGAGACCTGGCGGCGCTGGCCGAAAGTTACAAGCTTATCAAAGAATTGCAGCCGGATGTTCTGCATGGTCACGGCGCCAAAGGCGGCGTGATCGCGCGGTTGATCGGCTCACTCCTGCGGGTTCGAAGGTATCGCGTCGCCCGCCTCTATTCGCCGCACGGCGGCAGCCTGCACTTCAAGCGGGGCACGCTTTCAGGGCAGGCCGTGTTCATGGCCGAACGTATCCTGGAACGGATGACGGAATCGATCTCCTTCGTCTGCGACTTCGAGCGGCAGACCTATGAAACGAAGATCGGCAAGCCGCATTGCCAGGCAACGCGGGTCTATAACGGGATCAGCGAACGGGATTTCGGACACATTCCGGTCGGCGCCGAAGGCGCAGATTTCGCCTATATCGGCATGCTCCGTGACCTGAAGGGCCCGGACGTCTTCATCAACGCCTTTGCCGAAGCGGAGCGGCTGGTCGGTCGCCCTCTCAGCGGGCTGATCGTTGGCGACGGTCCGGACCTCGATCGCTATCGCCGCATGGTGGAACAGAAGGGTCTCGTTCGCCGGATCGCTTTCAGGCCCGCGATGCCGATTGCGCAGGCCTTTGCGCTCTCCGACATCGTCGTCGTGCCCTCCCGTGCGGAAGCGATGCCCTATATCGTCCTGGAAGCGCTGGCTGCAGAGAAGATCATCATCGCCTCCCGCGTCGGCGGCATTCCCGAAATCCTGGGAGAGGACAGCGAGGCCTTGATTGAAGCCGGACGCGCCGATCTCTTTGGTGCCGCCATGGCGAAAGCACTCACCGATGCGGACTGGGCGAGACGGACCATGCCAAGCCCAGATGACTTTCGCTCCCGCTTCTCCGCAGCCGTCATGGCAAGGGACATCGAAGCCCTCTACCGGGCGCAACTCGCGCGCATTTGATGGCGTCCTGTCCCAGAACAGGACGAATTCACGCCATTTCTGAGGGGTTCCTAAAGCGTTTCTTAGGACCTTCGGCGTAGTCTCCACGCACACACGTGCGAGTACGAGCCATGAACAAGGTCGACAAACCCGAAGCATTCGATCTTGACGCTTTGCGTCGTGGTCAGACGACCGGCGATCAATTCAACAGCATCGACGGTGAACGCAAGGCCGAGATCAGTGCGCTGGCCCGACAGATTGCCGCCCAGTATGCCGTCGCAAACTATTCGCCGGCGATCGTCATCGGCCAGTTGCGCTTCCTTGAATTCTTCAGCCTTTTCGGCATTGCGCTGGGCGCGAACTACTTTCTCGCGGCCAATGCCGGTGCGCATTCTCTCACCACCAGCGTCAGCGGCTTCGTCGGCGCCCTGCTTGCCATGCTCTTCATGCAGGCCAGCGATTGCTACCATGTCTCGATCCTGCGCGCACCGATGCGCTCCATGGCGCGCGTGCTTGGAAGCTGGATGGCGTCGCTCGGCCTCGTCTCTCTGACCAATTTCCTGTTCATCGACTTCGACCCGAATTATCGCAGCGTACTGGCGGCCTGGTTCATCCTGGGGGCGCTCTATCTGCTGATCGAGCGCAATCTGATCGGCTTCGGGATCCGCCGATGGGGCCGCAACGGCGTCATGGAGCGCCGCGCGGTGATCGTGGGCGGCGGCAAGCCCGCCAAGGATCTGATCCGCGCGCTGGAGCAGCAGCCGGAAAACGACATCCGCATCTGCGGCATCTTCGACGATCGCAGCGCCGCCCGCTCGCCGGATGTGGTTGCAGGCTATCCGAAGCTTGGAACCGTGGCGGAACTGGTCGAGTTTGCGCGCCTGGCGCATATCGACATGATGATCATCTCGCTGCCGCTCAGCGCCGAGGCGCGGATCATGCAGCTTCTGAAAATGCTGTGGGTCCTGCCGGTCGACATTCGTCTTGCGGCCCATTCGAACAATCTGCGCTTCCGCCCGCGCGCCTATTCGCATGTCGGTGCCGTGCCGCTGCTCGACATTCTCGACAAGCCGATCCGGGACTGGGATTCGGTTGCCAAGCGCGCCTTCGACATCTTCTTCAGCCTGCTTGCGCTGGTGCTGCTCTGGCCTGTCTTCATCGCAACGGCAATCGCTGTGAAGACGACGTCCAAAGGCCCGGTCTTCTTCATGCAGAAGCGTCACGGCTTCAACAACGAGGTCATCAAGGTCCTGAAGTTCCGCTCGATGTACACCGAGATGAGCGATCCGACGGCGAAGAATGCGGTGACCAAGAATGATCCGCGCGTCACACCGGTCGGCCGCTTCATTCGCAAGACATCGATCGACGAACTGCCGCAGATCTTCAACGTGCTTCGCGGCGACCTTTCGCTCGTCGGCCCGCGCCCGCATGCCGTTCTTGGGCAGACACGCGACAAGAGCTATGGCGAAATCGTCGAGGGCTATTTTGCCCGCCACCGGGTCAAGCCGGGCGTCACAGGCTGGGCGCAGATCAATGGCTGGCGCGGCGAGATCGATACGGACGACAAGATCAAGTTCCGGACCGCCTATGACCTCTACTACATCGAGAACTGGTCTCTCTGGTTCGACCTCAAGATCCTTTTCCTCACGCCGATCCGGCTTCTCAATACGGAAAATGCGTATTGAGCGCGGTTGATATCCAGGTCCGGCCGTTCAATCCGCAGGCGGCTGCCGTTCAACTGTTGATCTCCTGGATCATGGCCTTTGGCGTGTTCCTGTCCGGCTTCGTCATTTCCGAACCTGCGCCCTACGAGCTGCTGATGGTCGGCCAGGTCGCGCTCTGGTTTCTGTTTGGCCTGAAGATCTCGCGCGTCGTGGCGCCGCTGCTGGCCCTGCTCCTGATCTTCAATGTCGGCGGGCTTCTTGCGCTCACCATGCTGCGCGAGATCCTGACCGAACAGGTTCTCTATGTTGCCGTGTCGATATTCCTGGCACTGACCGCCGTCTTCTATGCCGCCGTCATCGAGGATCGCCCCCAGCGGTTGAAGCTGATCTTCCAAGCCTGGGTGGCCGCCGCCATCATTACCGGCATGCTGGGCATTCTGGGCTATTTCCACGCCTTTCCGGGGGCGGAGATCTTCACCCGCTATGATCGCGCCATGGGCGCGTTCCAGGACCCGAACGTGTTCGGTCCGTTCCTCGTCGCTCCGACGCTCTATCTCATGTACGGCATGCTGAAAGGTCGATTGCTGGGGTCTCCCCTTCGCATCGTCGGCATTCTGATCCTGTCCCTGGCCGTCTTCCTTTCCTTCTCCCGCGCCGCCTGGGGCCTCTTTCTCTTCTGCACGGTCGCCCTCGTCTTCGTGATGCTGCTGAAGGAGCGGACCAACGCCTTTCGCCTCAAGATTCTCGTTCTGTCGCTGGCGGCGATCGTGGCCATGGTCACGGCGCTTTCGATCGCGCTGCAGTTCGAAAAGGTGCAAGCGCTGTTCGAGACCCGCACCCAGCTGGTGCAGGAGTATGACGGGGGGCATCTCGGCCGCTTCGACCGCCATCGGCTCGGCTTCGAAATGGCCATGGAAAAGCCGCTGGGCATCGGTCCGATGATGTTCGGCAAGATCTTTCCCGAAGACGAACACAATATCTGGCTGAAGTCGCTGATGGCCTATGGCTGGATCGGCTTCGTTTCCTATGTCGCCCTGATGATCTGGACCCTGTGGATCGGCTTCCGCTATCTGCTGCGGGACAGACCATGGCAACCCTATCTGATGGTGGCCTGGATCGTTCTGGTCGGGCATGTGCTGATCGGCAATGTCATCGACACCGATCACTGGCGCCACTTCTACCTGCTGCTTGGCATCGTCTGGGGCTGCGGCGCGGCCGAGTGGCGTCATCAACGCGCTCTGCGTCGCTAGAGGCGTGCATCGCCCCTGTCATTCTGCGGATTGATTTTCGCCGGGGCAGCTCCATACTTCTCCCATGATCAGTTCCGCCCAAATTCGCGCGGCCCGCGCCATGCTCGACGTCACCATCGACAGGCTTTCAAAAGAAAGTGGCGTGTCCGCGCTGCTCATCCTGCAGATCGAGGCTGCCAACGGCTATGATGCAACCCCTCAGCATTACGCGGCTCTGCAGGATGCCCTGGAACGCATGGGGGTGTCGTTCCTGAAGCCCGGAGATGGGGGGACTGGCGGAGAAGGCTTGCGCCTTGCCGCGCAAACCGGCGAAGCTGGTCTCAGGCCCGAAGAGCTGCATTCTGCCAACGACGATTGAGCTTCTTTCATACCTCGATGGAACAATATCGGCTTTTGAGACTTTCCCTGTCCGACAGCACAAGACAGGAGAATTTCATGAGCCGAAACAATGGTCTCTACCTCATCATCGGAGCCCTGATGGTCGCGGTGATCGGCCTTGGCATCTATGTGTACCAGGAGGAATCGCAGCCGAATGGCGTTGAACTCAAGATCGGCCAGAACGGCGTGTCGATCGAGGAGAACTGAGCCATTGTTCTGATGTCTCGGTTTACCGTGGCCGGATGAAGGTCTCGTAGAACTCCTGGGGGGCGCCGATGGCGCCCTCAAGCATATAGGGCTGGCGGGTTGAGCCTGGGCGTTTCACCGTCACGGGAAGACCGTGTTCCAGGCCTTCAATCAACCGGTACTCGACGACAGGCTTGCCGGCAGCATCCCTCCAGACGACAACCTTCCCTTCGCTGCGGGTTTCAAGTTCGCCGGCTGCTTCCTCCATCCCATGGAGGTCTAGCCATTGGGCCAGGAGAGCGTCCGCATTCGCCGGCACCACCACCCTGTCCGCCCTGCCCTGCCAGATCGACACGGAGGGCAAATTCTCTGCCCCATCTCTCGCCGCTCCGCGCGCCAGATCGCCCCATTCCCGTGGGCTGCGCTTGCTGCCAGACTTCATCACCGACAGCGCCGTCATCGCATCCCTTGCGGCACCGTAAGGCAAAGCGCCGACCACCTGGCCGGCGGCAAAGAGGTGCGGATAGGTTACCAGAAGCGCATTGGCCATGGCGCCGCCCGCCGAAAGCCCCTGAATGAACACCCGGCTGCGGTCGATGCCGTGCCGATCGACCGCGTGATCGATCATCTGGCGGATCGACATCAGTTCACCCCGGTCATGCGCCACCATGCTGGGCCTGAACCAGTTGAAGCAGAGGTTCTGATTGTTTTCCTTGCGCTGCTCCGGATAGACCAGCACGAAACCCTTGTCCCGCGCCATCTGGCTCCAGCCGCTCCCCTGATCAAACTGCCGGGCGGTTTGCAGACATCCATGCAGGACGACGACCAGGGTCGGAGGATCCCGTCTCTTCGGTGGCGCATATTCAAACATGGTGAGTCGCCCGGGATTGCTGCCGAAGGCCTGCACCGGCACCAGGCCGGACCTCGGCATACGCGGCTTCGGGGTCTTGGCCGTCTTGGACGGCTCAACGAACCGGAATTTGGGCATCGCCTTCTCAAGGCTGCGTTTCCAACGCTTCTGGCTGCGAAGCATTGCCGAAAACGGTGACATCGAGAGTTTGAAGCGCATGGATCATCGGCTCCCTTCGAACCTCAATGTTATATAATGCTGCATTGCAGCAAAGATAGGACAAGAGTGAAGAAAGGCGCGGACACTCCGACTTTTGACAAAGAAAAACCGGGCACCTTGCGGTACCCGGCTCTCAAACCCGTTCGATTGGATCAACACGTTGATCTTACGAAGGAAATGGTCGGAATGGCGGGATTCGAACCCACGACCCCTTGACCCCCAGTCAAGTGCGCTACCTGGCTGCGCTACATTCCGTCATCCGCTGATCGCGCATTTACGGTCACGAATGACCCGCTCGACAGCCAGTTCCCTTTAGACAGTCAGCTATTTCTGCGCAAGGGGAAACTCCAGGGCAGGTAAAAAAATGAGCGGACAATCAGTTCAACCGCTGCATCAGCGCGCGGACTTCCTCAAAGCGCCTGCGCTCCTCGGGCTGCTCGCTGTTGGCAGCATAGCAGGTCGAGTCCATGCAGAAGCGGGTCACCTGCAATGGCTCTGCGCCGCGCTCGAACTGGCATTCGATCTCGTCAGTGATGTCTTGCGGCTCAGAATCCATCCGGGTGGAATAGGTGAGCCGGGCACCGGGCGGATCGAGTTCCGGAAAAGCCTGGATGACGCCGACCTTCAGATCCTTCACCATCAGCATGCTTTTCGCAACGAAGATGCAGGCATCTTCGACCGTGGTCGGCCGGGCCTCAGCGCTGGCAGATGGAGCGGGACCTTCCTGCGCATGCACCGGCAAAGCGGCGAAGAGCGGCAGAAAGGGGAGCGTGATCAGTAAGCGTTTCATGGGGCCTCGCGCGTTCAGTGTCAGTCCCTGAACGCAGGAGTCCCAAGCCATGTTCCAAGGACGGGAACGATGCCCGATCCGTCAGCGCACCTGGTCGAGCAGGCGCTTGCATTCCAGGAGGTCGAACAGGGCCTCCTGCAGGAGCGCGCGGTCTTCCTTGCCGACAGAACCCTTGCCGACGGAGATTTCCGGGGCATCGTCATTGGCGCTGCCGCCGAAGCCGAAGAAACGACCGCTCGTGCGGACCTTTGGTCGACCGACGACCTGGTCCTCGTCCAGATTGACCTTCGGTTCGTCCGTCTTCGACGCATTGGCGGCAACAAGCGCTTCCATGGTCGCGACATCGCCCGTGGCGACGGCCATGACGAACTTGTTGCCATTGCTTTTCAGCAGCTTTTGCACGCCCTTGATCGTGTAGCCCTGATCATAGAGCAGATGGCGGATGCCCTTCAAAAGCTCGACATCGTCGGGGCGGTAATAGCGGCGTCCACCGCCGCGCTTCAGCGGCTTGATCTGCGGAAAGCGGGTTTCCCAGAAGCGCAGGACGTGCTGAGGCAGATCGAGATCATCAGCCACTTCGCTGATCGTACGGAAAGCATCCGGGCTCTTGTCCAACTGCATCACAGCGCTCCTCGAAGGTCACGCGGCTGCGCGCGACTCGCATCACATTTCAACGATTTGAGGATCGCTTTTCAAGCGCCAGGAGACTTGCGGCGGAATGCTCCACCGGTTTTGGTCGCGCTCAGGCTGCCGGGTTGGACGGCTTCTGCTTCGCCTTGCGGGCAATATGGGCGCGAAGGATGCGCTGTTTCAGGACGTTCGAAGCCTTGAAGGTCATGACGCGGCGCGGGGAGATCGGCACTTCCTCGCCGGTCTTCGGATTGCGGCCGATTCGCTCGTTCTTGCTGCGGACCTGGAAGGTCGCGAACGAGGAAAGCTTGACCGATTCGCCACGGACAATGGCGTTGCAGATCTCGTCGATCACGGTCTCGACCAGCTCGGCTGACTCGGTCCGCGAGAGACCGACCTTGCGAAACACTGATTCCGCCAGATCCGCACGCGTCACTGTCTTTCCGGCCATTGTTCTCGCCCGCCTAAATCAATGATCTTTTTGAGTTGGGCAGAGACTATTGTCCTTGGCCGCAGCGGTCAAGTGCTTGTCGATGCGCATTATTTGGGTTTCAAATGCTACCAGCGAAGCAGAACGGCACCCCAGGTGAAGCCGCCGCCCATTGCTTCCAGCATAACCAGATCGCCTTGCTTGATTCGACCGTCGCCGGCGGCGGTTGCCAGAGCGAGCGGGATTGAGGCGGCAGAGGTGTTGCCGTGCTTGTCGACGGTGATCACGACCTTTTCGTCGGGAATGCCGAGCTTCTTGGCAGAGCCGTCGATGATGCGCTTGTTGGCCTGATGCGGGACGAGCCAATCGATGTCGTCGGCACTGGTTCCAGTCGCCGTAAACGCTGCCTCGATCACATCGGTGATCATGCCGACGGCATGTTTGAAGACTTCGCGGCCTTCCATGCGCAGATGGCCGACCGTACCCGTGGTCGAGGGGCCGCCGTCGACATAGAGCTTTTCGCGATGGGCGCCGTCGGATCGCAGGTTCGAGGTCAGCACGCCGCGATCGGCAACCGTCCCCTCGCCTTCCGCAGCCTCGAGGATCAGCGCACCGGCGCCATCGCCGAAGAGCACGCAGGTGGTGCGATCGGTCCAGTCGAGGATGCGCGAGAAGGTTTCGGCGCCAATGACCAGCACGCGTCGTGCCATGCCGCCACGAATGTAGAGGTCTGCCGTCGCCATGGCATAGACGAAGCCGGAGCAAACAGCCTGCACGTCAAAGCCGAAACCGTGATGCATGCCGAGCCGGTTCTGGATGTTGACGGCGGTTGCCGGGAAGGTGTTGTCCGGCGTCGAGGTCGCACAGATGATCAAGTCGATGTCGGCGGCGGTCAGGCCGGCATGGTCGAGCGCCTGCTGGGCAGCGGCAGCGCCGAGCGATGCGGTCGTCTCGCCTTCACCGGCAATGTAGCGTTGCTTGATACCGGTGCGCTGCACGATCCACTCGTCCGATGTTTCGACCATGCTTTCGAGATCGCGATTGGTGACAACCCGTTTCGGGAGCGCCGCTCCGAAACCGCGAACTACAGAACGGATCATTGAAGTTTCCTACCTTTCACGCCGCTTCGGGGCCGGCCGGAGACGGATGCCGCGCGTGATATTTTTTCAAGTCGTTTTCGATCTTCTGGGTGAGACCGTTTCGGGCCATGTCATAGCCGACATCGAGAGCCGCCGCAAAGCCTTCGGCATCGGTGCCGCCATGGCTCTTGATGACGATGCCATTCAGACCAAGGAAGACGCCGCCATTGACCTTGCGGGGGTCCATCTTCTCGCGAAGACGATCGAAGGCGCCCTTGGCGAGAATGTAGCCGAGCTTGGCCATCCAGGTGCGGGACATGGCCGAACGCAGATATTCGGCGATCTGCTTTGCCGTACCTTCGGCCGTTTTCAGCGCGATATTGCCGGTGAAACCTTCGGTCACGACCACATCGACCGTACCCTTGCCGAGGTCATCGCCTTCGACGAAGCCGTAGTAGTCGATCGTATCGAGGCCGGCCTCACGGATCAGACGACCGGCTTCCTTGACCTCTTCCTGGCCCTTGATCTCTTCCACGCCGACATTCAGCAGGCCGACCATCGGCTTTTCGATCTCGAAGAGGGCGCGCGCCATGGCACCACCCATCACCGCGAAATCGAGCAACTGCTGCGCGTCCGCACCGATGCCGGCGCCGACGTCGAGCACGATGCTTTCGCCCGAGAGGGTGGGCCAGATCGCGGCGATCGCCGGGCGTTCGATGGTTGCCATTGTGCGCAGGCAGAACTTGGCCATGGCCATCAAGGCACCGGTATTGCCGGCAGAGACAGCGACATCGGCCTGGCCCGTCTTCACCGCCTCGATCGAACGCCACATGCTCGAGACATAGCGACCGCGGCGCAGGGCCTGGCTCGGCTTCTCGTCCATGGTGACCGAGATATCGCAGTGATGGAAGGTCGACTTGTCCTTCAGCTTGGGAAACTGCGCCAGGATCGGCAGGCAGCGTTCCTGCTGGCCAAAAAGGAGAAAGGTTGCATCGGGATGACGCTCGAGAGCCTTGGCAACTCCGGGGATGACGACTTCGGGACCGAAGTCTCCACCCATGACGTCGACAGAAATTCTGATCACTTAGACCTGACCCTTCTTCATCGCTGGCCAGCGATATTTTCGGCCAAAATACCGCTTTTCCATCGGCACACAACCCACCCGAAGGCGCAGATGGGGGATGATCAATCCTTTTTCCAGTCCTTCAAGACAGCGAAGGGTGAGGGTTTCTTCTCCTCTTCAACCTTGCTTTCAACATGTCCCGAAAAGGCAACGCCTTCCTTCTTCGGATAGGGATCGATGTCCAGAGCCGCAAATTCGGCAACCAGAGCGCCGGCATCGATCGTATCACCCATAAAGGTCTCCGGCAGATCGGGGCCTTCCGGATCCAGTACCATTTCGCCGGCGCCATCGAGAACGATGCGGGCAAGCTTGGAGCCTTCCGGCACGAAAATCTGATCGATCTCCTGGTCGATGGTGGAAACCACCGGGTCAAGCGTCACCACGCAGGCCTGCACCAGTTCACCTGTCACATGGCCCTTGATCCGCACACCGTCCTTCTTCCAGCGGGCGATCTGCAGATCGGCCGACAGGCGGTTGACCGCCTCGACCTTCCAGAGCTCGGCAAGGCCCAAGCGCTCGCGCTCGTCCGCCTCGACATGGACCTGCACAGGGTTTGCCGAAATATGGGCGACCTTCACCAGGTAGGTGAACTCGCGAGGATCCCTTGCATTGCTGCCTGTCATGTCATCTATCCTTGTTCCACCGTCCGGCCCGACCACTGCGCCTGCAGCGCCTGCGGTCACTCAGGCACCGGGGACGGCCAGACGGGCCATGCCCGTCTCGATTTCGTTCTCATCGAGCGCTGCGAGCGCCCGCTCGGCGTCGAACATCCAGTCAGCCAGCGCCTGCATGGAAGGTGCCGCCTCCCCCTGCTCCGGGTGAATGTTACGCTTCAGCGCGGCGGCAAGTGCCTCGCGATCATTGCGATCCAGAGCTCCGGCATAAGATTCCAGCCGCCCATAATACATGCTTGCGAGCTTCTTCATGCGCTTGGGCACGCCGGGATCGCCGACCCCGAGTTCGCGGATGGAATGATCGACGTCCTCAAAAAAGGCGTCGATGATGTTCTGGGCGATCTCCTGGCCGCTGCGCGGCGACTTGGCCGTACGACGAAAATAGAGAATCAGCATGATCGTCAGCATCTCGAACCGACCGATCACGGTGTCGGGAACGTTCATGTCGAGATAGAAGGCGGGCGTACGGGCAGCCGCCGTCAATGCGCCATACTGACGCTCGACGATCACCTGATTGTTTCTTTTCTGTCGAAAGAAGCCGAATACCATCCAATTCCACCAAAAAGAGGCGACCGAAGTGGTGAGCCCGGACGTGGTCGTGTTGCATGATTGCGAAAGCTGGTTTACCGAAGCAGGCGTGAATTGCAATGCCGATATCCGGCACGGATGCCGCATCTGACGGCAGATTGACCGGCAAATCGGCAGCGCAAGCGTTGCGGCAGCTTTCCCCGGAAAGGCCACAATGCTATGCGCAGAAGCAATCCGGCATCTTGAGGGTGCTTTCGACAGTCATGGGAGACGTTTGCGTGGACATTCGGAATTTCAAGTCGGACAGGAAGCTGCTGAGCACGACCGCACTTGCTCTTGCCGTCACACTTGGCCTCTCTGCCTGCCAGACCTCCGAGGTCTTCCACAACGGCTATGTCGTCGATCAGGCCGCGCTTGATCTGGTGCCGGTCGGCTCCAGCCGTGAGCAGGTGCTGCTCTCGCTCGGGACGCCCTCGACCACGGCCACCTTCGACGGCGAAGTCTTCTATTACATCTCGCAGAAGCGGACGCGCTCGGTTGCTTTCATGAAGCCGCAGCTTGTCGACCAGCAGATCCTGGCCATCTATTTCGACAAGGATGGCATCGTCACGCAGCGCGCCAACTACACTCTTCAGGACGGCAAGGTGTTCGACACCATCTCCCGCACGACACCGACCGGCGGACGCGACCTCACCTTCCTGCAGCAGCTTCTGGCTGGTGGCGGCAGCGCGGCCAATACGGTGCGCAACATCTTCGGCAACCAGTAAGCCCAGCCTTCGGGGGCCAAACGGTCCCTCGGGTTTCGTTAGACATGACAAGACCGCGGAAGTTGCCTTCCGCGGTCTTTTTGTTTCGGTCGCGTGTCAGGCGGCGAGGATCGCCAGAAGCAACAGAGCGACGATATTGGTGATCTTGATGGCCGGGTTGACGGCCGGACCGGCGGTGTCCTTGTAGGGGTCGCCGACAGTATCACCGGTGACGGAGGCCTTGTGCGCGTCCGATCCCTTGAGGTGCTTGACGCCATCCTTGTCGATGAAGCCGTCCTCGAAGCTCTTCTTCGCATTGTCCCAGGCACCACCGCCCGAAGTCATCGAGATCGCCACGAAGAGGCCGTTGACGATGACACCGAGCAGGGATGCACCGAGTGCGGCAAACGCGGAGGCCTTGGAACCGGAGATCAGGAGCACGCCGAAATAGACGACGAGCGGGGCAAGCACCGGCAGCAGCGAGGGAATGACCATTTCCTTGATCGCCGCCCGCGTCAGGATGTCGACAGCACGGCCGTAATCCGGCTTGTCGGTGCCCTGCATGATGCCGGGCTTCTCGCGGAACTGCCGGCGGACTTCCTCGACGATCGAGCCGGCTGCGCGGCCAACCGCCGTCATGGCGATCCCGCCGAACAGGTACGGAATGAGGCCGCCGAAGATCAGGCCGGCGACGACATAGGGGTTGGAGAGATCAAAGGAGATCGGGCCCATATCCGCGAAATACGGATACTGGGCGCTGTTTGCGGCGAAATAGGCCAGGTCATTGGCATAGGCCGCAAAGAGCACCAGCGCACCGAGGCCGGCAGACCCGATGGCATAACCCTTGGTGACGGCCTTGGTCGTGTTGCCGACCGCATCGAGTGCGTCGGTCGACTTGCGAACTTCCGGCGGAAGATGGGACATTTCCGCAATACCGCCGGCATTGTCGGTGACCGGGCCGAAGGCGTCGAGTGCCACGATCATGCCGGCCAGGCCAAGCATGGTGGTGACGGCGATCGCCGTGCCGAAGAGACCAGCGAGCTGGAAGGTCGCGATGATGCCGCCGACGATGACGATGGCGGGAAGTGCGGTGGACTCAAGCGAAACGGCGAGACCCTGGATAACGTTGGTACCGTGACCCGTGACCGACGCCTGGGCGATCGAGTTGACCGGACGCTTGTTGGTCCCGGTGTAGTATTCGGTGATGACGACGATCAGGGCCGTGACCACCAGGCCAAGAATGCCGCAGATGAACAGGTTCACACCGGTGATGTCCATCCCGGCTACCGTGCCGATCGAGCCCCAGCCGATGGTGAGTGACGTGGCAATGGCAAGACCGGCCACAGACAGGAGGCCGGTGACGATCAGCCCCTTGTACAGCGCGCCCATGATCGATCCATTGGTGCCGAGCTTGACGAAGAAGGTGCCGATGATCGAGGTGATGATGCAGGCGCCGCAGATGGCCAGCGGATAGATCATGGCCGTATCAAGCACGGCCGAACCGGCAAAGAAAATGGCTGCCAGAACCATGGTCGCAACGACCGATACCGCATAGGTTTCGAACAGGTCGGCCGCCATGCCGGCGCAGTCGCCGACATTGTCGCCGACGTTGTCGGCGATGGTTGCCGGGTTGCGCGGATCGTCTTCCGGAATGCCCGCTTCGACTTTTCCGACGAGGTCCCCACCGACGTCGGCACCCTTGGTGAAGATACCGCCACCGAGACGCGCGAAGATCGAAATCAGCGAAGCGCCGAAGCCCAGCGCCACTAGCGCGTCGATAACGACGCGCGAGCCGCTCTCATGGCCGAGAACCGCCGTCAGGATGTAGAAGTAGATTGAAACGCCAAGCAGCGCGAGACCGGCAACCAGCATGCCGGTGATTGCGCCCGACTTGAAGGCGATGTCGAGACCGGCGGCGAGACTATGCGATGCGGCCTGGGCCGTGCGCACGTTCGCGCGGACCGAGACATGCATGCCGATGAAGCCGGCAGCACCCGACAGGACGGCGCCAATCAGGAAGCCAATCGCGGCAGAGCCGGACAGAAGAAGCCAGGTGGCGACAAAAACGACAGCGCCGACGATCGCGATGTTCAGGTATTGCCGAGTGAGGTAAGCCTGAGCACCCTCGCGAATATAGCCTGCAATTTCCTGCATTCGGGCATTGCCCTGATCCGCAGCAAGAACAGAGCGTGTCGCCCAGACTGCATAGACCACGGACAGTAGCCCGCATAAAATTACGCCTAGAAGAACCGTCATTCGCAATACCCTCCCGTATTGCCCGCGCCTCACTCATCGCGGGCGGTGACTCGCAGACTCAGGCCCCCTCCTCTGAGACCTCGTCGACGCGTGGCGAGATTGCGTCGCGCTTTTTACGGCGTCAAGTACGCATATTTCGCGCTGCGAAGGGAACTCAGGCGGGTTTGCGGGCCGCAGCGCGCAGTTGGAGAAGCACGAGCAAGAGGCAGGTGATGGTAATCGGCCAGATGACCAGATTCATCACCGACCATCCGAACGCCGTGAACACCTTTCCGGAGGAAAAGGAGGAGAGTGCGACGGTCGAGAACAGGATGATGTCATGGAAGCCCTGAACCTTGTCGGCTTCTGCCGGACGGTAGCTCGAAGCGACGATCGCGGTTGCACCGATGAAGCCGAAGTTCCAGCCGATGCCGAGCAGCACCAGGGCTGCCCAGAAGTTCCAGAGCTCGATGCCCCAATGAGCGACCACGGCGCAGGACATCAGGATCAGCAGACCCGCAGCCACGACCTTTTCGGCGCCGAAGCGGGTTATCAGCACACCGGTGAAGAAGCTCGGCGCGAACATGGCAATGACATGCCATTGGATGCCGAGGGTCGCGAGGTCTGACGAGAAGCCGCAACCGATGACCATGGCGAGCGGTGCTCCGGTCATCATGAAGGTCATCAGGGCGTAAGAGCTGATGCCGCAGATCATGCCCGTGAGAAAGCGCTGGGTCATGACGATCTCGCGCAGAGGCCTCGTCGAGCCCGATGCCTCGGCCTTCCTCTCGGCGATGGTCGGCAGCTTCAGGAAGAACAGGACGGCGATCGCACAGAGCAGCAGCGGAACCATGGCGAGGAAGGCGCCGGCGAAGGTGACGGGGGCCAGCGAATCCTTGAACCAGATCGCGATCTGCGGACCGACAATGGCGGAGATGATGCCGGCCGCGAGGATCCAGGAAATCGCCTTGCCCTTGTAGAAGCTCGGCGATGCATCGGCGGCGGCAAACCGGATCTTCTGGGTGAAGCCGCCCGAGACACCCATCAAGAGAAGGGCGAAGGCAAACAGCCAGAAGTTCGACTGGATGAGCGCAAAGGCCGCAAGTGCGCTGCCGAGTGCGCCCATCAACGCCCCGACCATGAAGCTTTCGCGACGACCGAGAACGCGGGATGCGGCGGCGACGATGATCGCGCCGAGCGCCACTCCGATGTTGAAGCCAGTCAGCGGCGCGGTCGAGAGCGACTTGTCGGCGCCGAGCATCTGGAAGCCGGCCAGACCGCCGACGGCAAAGGCGAGCGGCGGGGCAGAGCCCAAGATCGCCTGGGCCACCGCGAGCAGACCGACATTCCGCCGGGCTGTCGAGAGTTGTCCGTCCAGCCCCGCCTCGGTCAATGCGCTCATCCGCCTATGTCCTATTTTTGCGCCGGGGCGCGAACCTGCTTTGCTATACGGTCGAGAACGGCGTTGACCAGCTTCGGCTCATCGTCCGGGAAGAAAGCCTGCGCGATCTCGACATACTCCGTTACAATGACCGGCACCGGCACATCCTTGCGCTCGATCAATTCGAAGGTGCCGGCGCGCAGGATTGCGCGGACCGTGCTGTCGATGCGCGACAGTGCCCAGTCGACCTGGAGCGCATTGGCGATCATCGGATCGATCTTGGTCTGGTCACGCACCACGCCTGCGACGATCGAGCGGAACCAGGAGGCATCCGCCTTCAGATAGGTTTCGCCGTCGACTTCCTGGCCGAGGCGATGGGCCTCGTATTCGGCGACCACTTCGAGCACGCCGGAGCCGGCAATGTCCATCTGGTAGAGCGCCTGCACGGCTGCGAGGCGGGCGGCGCCGCGCTGGTTTGCCGGTTTCACCGGATGCTTGCCTTCGCCGGTCATCGATCAGCCACCCAGCTTCTTCTTCAGTTCGATCATCGAAAGGGCCGCACGGGCTGCAAAACCGCCCTTGTCCTTCTCGCTGCGCTTGACGCGGGCCCAGGCCTGCTCGTCGTTCTCGACGGTCATGATGCCATTGCCGATCGCAAGCGACTCGGAGACCGCGAGGTCCATGAGGGCGCGCGAGGATTCGTTTGCCACGATGTCGAAATGATAGGTCTCGCCGCGGATGACCATGCCGAGCGCGATGAAGCCATCGTAATGCGTGCCCTCGTCGTCCATCGCATCGAGTGCCATGGCAATCGCCGGCGGAATTTCGAGCGCGCCCGGAACGGTGATCACGTCGAAGGTCGCACCTGCCTCGTCCAGCGCGTGTTTCGCACCATCGAGCAGTGCGTCCGACATGTCGTCATAGAAGCGTGCCTCAACGATCAGCAAATGCGGCGAAGCCGTCTTGTTTCCCATAGGTCCGATCCGATCTTGAATGGTATTGCGGCCCCTGGCCGAACAGAAACGCGGTCAAACCACGCCAAATCCCGGAAGGCAAGTGTTTTTGCGCGGGGGCGGATCGGCGTTGCGGACATGCCCTGCCGAGCCGGGGCCGAGACCACTGCCGATCGATTGTTCCAGCCTCGCTAATGGAGGCGAAAATCGGGCGAATTACGTGACAAATCTTTAATGCAAATCAGTCGGTTAGCATCTGGATTCGGCCACAAAGCGATCCCACCTTCTATTCTGCAAGCGAGCGACGGAATCCCCCGCCATCGCAAACATCCTCGAAAGGAACAGGACCATGAATCGCTTTGCAACCATCCTCAGTGCCTCCGCTCTCTCGGCGATTGCCTTCGGTGCCGAAAGCTTTGCCGCCATGCCGGCTCATGCGCAAATGCCCGAGACCAAGATCGAAACCACGATCCAGAAGATGTCGCCGACGGCGTTCGACGTCGTGCGCATCGACGAGCTGCAATCGACTGACCCGGCCTATGAACGCTTCGGCAATCTGTCTTCCACCTCCCAGGAAGCCCGCCTCGTTCAGGCAGCCGTCATTGCCAACCGTCCGCTCGCCCAGAAGCTCGAGGGTCAGAATGTTGAGCTCATCAACATTGTCGGCGCCGAGCAGGCTGCCGATGGCGGCGTTGTTTTCTACGTCCGCTGATCTCCAGTCCCCGCCTCCCTCCATCCCCCAACTCAAACCCCGTGTCCCCGGACACGGGGCTTTTTTCGGGCTTTGGAACCTTTGTCGGCAACGGGGTGTTTCCGGATATGAAAGGCGCCCGGAGGAGGTCGCCTCGCAACACCGATTTGGAGGCACATCATGGGCCGCGGCATTCTTCTCTGGTTGATCGGCGTACCGATCCCCCTGATCATCCTTTTCCTGCTGTTCTGGCGTTAAACCCAGGCAGACGCGGGCAGCCGCTCGAAAATCTGCAGCCGGTCCGCGCCGACCTGTCGCTCGTCCACCTTGACGAAGCCGGCAGGCAGGCGACCGGCTGTTATAGGAGAGGCAATACCGCCCTCACCGACGATCACCGCTGAATCATACAGATGGATCCGGTCGACCAGTCCGCGCGCCAGCAGATCGGCAGCGACGCGTGCGCCGCCTTCGACCATCAGAGAGGAAATGCCGCGCTGGGCGAGCAAAGCGAGCAGTTCCTCGATCCCGCCGACCTCGACGACGTCCACACCCTTGTCCACGAGTGCATCGCGGTTTCCGGATGACCCTGGCGAGACGGCAACCATCACAGGCACATTACCGGCCGTCTTCACCAGTTTGGAGGTGACCCGCAGCTCTGCCTTCCGATCCAGCACGATACGCACTGGCGAAGCACTTTCGAGACCAGGCAGTCGGACCGTCAGTTCAGGATCGTCGGCGAGTGCCGTCCCGATCCCGACAAGGATCGCATCGCTTTCGGCGCGCAGTCGGTGGACGGTCTCACGGGCTGCGGGCCCGGTGATCGCCACCTGCCCTGCGCCCACACGTCCGAGCATGCCATCGGCAGAAACGGCAAGCTTCAGAGTCACTTGCGGGCGACCCTTCGTCTGGCGCGTGAGATAGCCGGACATGGCGCGGCGGGCTTCCTTCTGGAGGATGCCGATGGTTACTTCGATGTCGGCATCCGCGAGGATCTTCAGTCCGCGTCCCGATACGCGCGGATCGGGATCGGCGACGGCGACCACGACACGGGCGATTCCGGATGCGACGATCGCATTGGCGCAGGGAGGGGTCTTGCCATGGTGTGAACAGGGTTCAAGCGTGACATAGGCCGTTGCCCCCCTCGCCTTCTCCCCCGCCTCGGCGATGGCCTGCGGCTCGGCATGGGGCCGTCCGCCAAGCGCGGTCACGCCACGTCCGACGATTTCACCGTCCTTGACGATGACGCATCCGACGGAGGGATTGGGACCGGTCCGGCCCATATGGGCGAGCGAGAGCTCGATCGCCTCCCGCATATACCGTTCGTCGCGGGCGGTGATGGACACGTCTTCAGTCCGCCGTGCTGTCTCTGGAGATCTTGGCGTTGATCTCGGCAATGACGTTTTCGAAATCCTCGGCATGGCTGAAATCGCGATAGACCGAGGCGTAGCGGACAAAGGCGACGTCATCGAGGGTCTTCAGGGCTTCGAGTACCTGCAGACCGATTTCTTCCGAGGATATCTCCGTCTCGCCGGAGCTTTCGAGCCTGCGCACGATGCCGGACACGGCGCGCTCGATGCGCTCGGCATCCACCGGGCGCTTGCGCAGTGCGATCTGGAAGGACCGCACCAGCTTGTCGCGATCGAAGGGTGCCTTGCGGCCGGTCTTTTTCAGGACCATCAGCTCGCGCAGCTGCACACGTTCGAAGGTGGTGAAGCGCCCCCCGCAATCCGGACAGATGCGCCGCCGGCGGATGGAAGTGTTGTCCTCCGCCGGTCGCGAGTCCTTGACCTGGGTTTCATCCGATCCGCAGAAGGGGCAGCGCATCAGCCTTGTGCCTTACATGTATGGATACATTGGGAAGCGGTCGGTCAGGGCCACAACCTTGTCACGCACGGCCGCCTCGACGGAAGCATTGCCTTCATCCGAATTGGCAACCTTCAGGCCGTCGAGAACTTCGACGATCAGATTGCCGATTTCGGTGAATTCCGCTTCCTTGAAGCCGCGGGTCGTGCCAGCCGGGGTGCCGAGACGGATGCCGGAGGTGACGAAGGGCTTTTCGGGGTCGAAGGGGATGCCGTTCTTGTTGCAGGTGATGTAGGCACGGCCAAGGCCGGCTTCGGCACGCTTGCCGGTGGCGTTCTTCTTGCGCAGGTCGACCAGCATCAGGTGGTTGTCGGTGCCGCCCGAAACGATGTCGAGATTGTGCTTGATCAGGGTTTCGGCGAGAACCTTGGCGTTCTTCACGACCTGAGCGGCATAGTCCTTGAACTCCGGCTTCAGCGCTTCGCCGAAGGCAACGGCCTTGGCGGCGATGACATGCATCAGCGGACCACCCTGGAGGCCCGGGAAGACGGCCGAGTTGAACTTCTTCGCCAGATCTTCGTCATTGGTGAGGATCATGCCGCCGCGCGGACCACGCAGCGACTTGTGGGTCGTGGAGGTCGCGACATGGCAGTGCGGGAACGGCGACGGATGCTGTCCACCGGCAACGAGACCGGCGATGTGGGCCATGTCGACCATGAGATAGGCGCCGACGGAATCAGCGATTTCGCGGAAACGCTTCCAGTCCCAGGTGCGGGAATAGGCGGTGCCACCGGCGATGATCAGCTTCGGCTTGTGCTGCTCAGCCTTCTTGGCGACGTCTTCCATGTCGAGCTGGTGATCGTCTTCACGCACGCCGTAGGAGACGACGTTGAACCACTTGCCGGACATGTTGACCGGCGAACCGTGGGTCAGGTGGCCGCCCGAGTTCAGGTCGAGACCCATGAAGGTGTCGCCCGGCTGCAGGAGCGCCAGGAAGACGGCCTGGTTCATCTGGGAACCCGAATTCGGCTGAACGTTGGCGAAGTTGACGCCGAACAGCTTCTTCGCGCGCTCGATGGCGAGTTCTTCGGCGATATCGACGAACTGGCAGCCACCATAGTAGCGCTTGCCCGGATAACCCTCGGCATACTTGTTGGTCATGATCGAGCCCTGAGCTTCGAGCACGGCGCGCGAGACGATGTTTTCAGAAGCGATCAGCTCGATTTCGTGGCGTTGACGACCGAGTTCCTTCTCGATCGCACCGAAAATCTCCGGATCGGTATCGGCGAGAGAACGAGAAAAGAAGGCATCGTTGTTCGACATGATCGCTGGCTCCTCAAAAGCGTTTGATGCTGTGGGGTCTTAAACTTCCGCAGTCACGAGAGCAATACGGAGAACGACATTTGCGGATCAATTGGCGCGCAGGGGCGAATGGCCGCAGCCAATAAACCAGAAAGCCGCGCACAAGGCGCGGCTTTTGAAATCCATGCAAGGTTCCGGTGCGCCGGCTTATTGCAGCGGAACGAAATCTTCGTCGACAGAGCCGGCAAACTGCTCGACGCCAAGGTTGGCCTGAAGCGCCAGCTGAGCATCGCCGTCCTTCTGATAGATGTCGTCGCGGAACTGGACGATGTTGTCACGGGTCGACCATGCCGTGATGTAGACGATATAAACGGGCACTTCCTCGGCCAGTTTGATCGGCGTGTTCTGGCGGGTGGTGATGACGCGCTCGATTTCCTGGCGCGACCAGCCCGGTGTATCGCGCAGCAGCCAGGTGACGAGGTCACGCACGTTCTGCACGCGGATGCAGCCCGAGGATTCAAAGCGCATCAGCTTGTTGAACAGGCCCTGCTGGGGCGTATCGTGCATGTATTCGTTGTGCGGATTGTGGAAGTCGATCTTGGTCGAGGCCATCGCGTTGATCTTGCCCGGATCCTGACGGAACATCAGATTCGGTGCCTTCTCCGCATTCCAGTCAACCGTTTCCGGCGGCACTTCGTTGCCGTTGCCGTCGAACAGGCGGATGGCGTTGCGCGTCAGATAGGTCGGATCCTTGCGCATCAGCGGCACGATGTCCTTCTCGATGATCGAGCGTGGCGCCGTCCAGTATGGGTTGAGGATGACCTGGTAGATCTTCGAGTTGATCATGTGGGTCGGGCGGTCGATACGGCCGACGACGGCGGTGTTGCGCAGCGCGACACGGTCGTTTTCGACGGCTTCGACAGAGGCGCCCGGCACATTGACCGTGACGTAACGGCGGCCGAGATCACCCGACATGGCCTGCAGACGAACGAGATTGGTGTTCAGCTGGTTCAGACGGACATCAGCGCCGACATTGAGCGCCTTGACGGTGAATTCGCCGAGCACGCCATCCTCGGGCAGGCCGTGACGCGCCTGGAAGCGCTTTACCGCGCCTTCGACATAGGAATCATACGAGTTCGACATTCCGGCTTCGCGTGGCAGATCGCCTGAGATCATCAGACGCTGGCGCAGGCTCTGCACGGCCGGGTCCATGGCGCCGATGCGCAGGGCCGCCGGTGCATTGACCGTCGGCCAGCCACCATTGGAAACGATCATCTGGTGCTGACCGATCGCCTGCTGCATGTTGATCAGGTTGCTGGCGCTCAGCATCGGCGTATTGGACGAGACTGCGGCGACCGTGCGCGATGCCTGGGCATCGAACTGGTCATCCCAATTCCCACGACGCGGCGCGTTGATGAGGTCATTGACTGCGTCTTGCGCCATGGCCTGTCCGGCGATTGCCGCCGCACCTGCGGCAGCGGCCCCACGAAGCAGCGAGCGGCGCGAAAGAGCAACAATTCCTGACGTCTTGGACATATTTCCTACCGTTTCATCCTGAACCTAAACCAAACGCATAACGCGCCATGGTTAACAAAGCGCCGCCAGACAGGCTCAACTATGCGTTACGAGGTCGATCGGAGGCTGTCGAGACGCCTCCTCTACTCGTTCCGGCGGTCCCATATCAATATGGCCAATTCGTGTCACATTGCGGTTCCGTCACGGGAGTGTGTAGCCCGGACGACGCCTCGTGAAGGCCAAACGCGAAAACCGGACGCTTCGCTGGAAGCATCCGGTTTCGAGCGGTGGATCGCTTTGGAGGTCGTCTAGGGGAGCCTCAGAGGCGATACAGGATCTGGTCGTTCCAGAAGCGGTCGAGGCGCTGCAGGAGCTTGTTCATCTGGGTGAACTCGTCGGTGCCGATACCGCCGACCTTCTGGATCGAACCGATATGGCGCTCGTAGAGCTTGGCGACGGTTTCGGCGATCTCCTGGCCAGCATCGGTCAGGCTGATGCGGACCGAGCGACGGTCGACACGCGAGCGCTGGTGATTGATGAAGCCGAGGTCGACGAGCTTCTTGACGTTGTAGGAGACGTTCGAGCCCAGATAATAACCGCGCGAGCGCAGTTCACCGGCGGTCAGTTCCGAATTGCCGATGTTGAAGAGCAGGAGGGCCTGGACGGCGTTGATGTCGGAGCGACCCTTGCGGTCGAACTCGTCCTTGATGACGTCGAGAAGGCGGCGGTGAAGACGCTCGACGAGGTGGAGGGATTCGAGGTAGAGCGAACGGATCGCCTCTTCCTGCGGGTCGAGAGTGGCCGGCTGCGGCTTGAGCTTGGTGTTCATATCGGTCTGCCTCACTGTTTTGTTTGGCGGTGTTGGTTTTTTCTCCCGCCTTGGTGAGGACCGTATCCAATGCGCATAAAATTCTATTTAAAACGCAGGCTTAACAGAGGCTTACCAGAGCCTCTCATCGTATCAGGGTAAATCAACCGTTATACGCTCCTGCTTGTGTCTCCCTTCGAGCCACAACGCCAGGCGGAACAGGATGAAGACCACGAAGACCACGCCATGCATGGTGACGGCCAGTGGATTGCTGCCGAAGGTCTCCGGCCAGACCGTGAACATCAGCACCTGTCCACCCGCTGCAAGCAGCCACATGACCGGCCCCCAGGAACCGGCCAGCCACAGACCGAGCGCGGCGACGGGAAAGACGACGGCAAGGCCGGTGGCCGCGACGCGCCAGGGTGTGGACAGAAGATCGAAACGTCCGAGGCCATCGTGGCTGTAGCCGACGAGGAGCGCCCAGTATTGCAGCCCGAACCAGAGGCAGGCGAGCGCCACCACACGCAGGAAGAGGACGAAGATGGTCTCCGTCAGGCTGCGAAGGGGCGTGTTGGACGAATCAGGTTCCATGCGAGAGAAGATAGGCGCGGGACAAGACCTTCGCCAGCATGGGCGACCCTCCCTCCCCTGCTCATCTCGATCGAGCCGTTCTTGCCCCATGCGGGCAGAGAAGCCTGTGCGTTGTCCCCGCGCCTTCCGTTTTGCAAGCTCCTGGGGTCGTGCTAATCAGCAGCCGGATATAGTGCGAGGATCGGGATCATGACGGACAAGACACATCAGGTAGACGCAGTCACCGGCCATCGGCGCATGCGCCGGCTGCGCAAGGCCGACTGGCAGCGCCGCATGGTCCAGGAAAACCGGCTGACAGTCGATGATCTGATCTGGCCGATCTTCGTTGTGCCCGGCTCCGGCATCATCGACCCCATTGCGGCGATGCCGGGGGTTTTCCGAATGAGCGTCGACAAGGCGGTTGAGGCCGCCAGGGAAGCGGCCGATCTCGGCATTCCGGCCCTTGCGACCTTCCCGAACATCGAGCTGTCGTTGCGCGACGAGACCGGCTCGCAGATCCTTGAAGCCAACAATCTGATCAACCAGACGACGGCGGCGATCAAGAAGGCTGTGCCGAATATCGGCATCATCACCGATGTGGCGCTCGACCCGTTTACCAGCCATGGCCATGACGGGATCCTGCGCGATGGCGAGATCGTCAATGACGAGACGGTCGACCAGATCGTCAAGGCGGCGATCGCCCAGGCCGATGCCGGCTCCGACATCATCGCGCCCTCGGACATGATGGATGGGCGCATCGGTGCGATCCGCCGGGGCCTCGATGCCGCCGGGCATCAGGGGGTCGGGATCATGTCCTATGCCACCAAGTTTGCGTCCTGCCATTACGGGCCCTATCGCGAGGCGATCTCGACCAGCGGCCTCCTGAAGGGGGACAAGAAGACCTATTACATCGACCCGGCGAACGGCACGGAAGCGGTGCGGGATGCAGCGCTCGATGTCGAGGAAGGCGCCGACATGCTGATGGTCAAGCCGGGCCTGCCCTATCTCGACATCTGCTGGCGGATCAAGGAGGCTTTCGGGCTTCCGGTCTTTGCCTATCAGGTCTCCGGCGAATACAGCCAGATCAAGGCCGCCGCCGCCAATGGCTGGATCGACGGCGAACGCGCGATGCTGGAGACACTGCTCTGCTTCAAGCGCGCCGGCTGCGACGGCATCCTCACCTATTTCGCGCCCGAGGTGGCCCGCCTGCTCGCCAAGCGCGGCTGATCTTCAAGGATTATTGTATTCGGCATCGGGCTCCCCATATCTGAAGCAGAACCTCAAAGGAGCCCGCCATGAGCCTCGACAGCAACTCGTCCTATGCCGCACCGGAAGATTGGCGCGCCTATAGCGGCGTGCTTTCGAGACGCGTTTTCGCCTTTCTGGTCGACTATCTGTTCATCGGTCTCCTCTGGATACCGGCGGCGGTCGTAGTCTTCTTCCTGGGCATCCTCACACTGGGTCTCGGCTGGCTTCTCTACCCGATCCTGTTCTTCGTCGTCGCCGCGCTCTATTTCGGCATGTCCGTGGGTGGCGCGTCTCAGGCGACCCCCGGCATGCGGATGATGGGCATCGCAATGATCCGCCTCGACGGCCGCAAGATCGATTTTGTCACGGCCATCGCCCATCTGGCGCTGTTCTGGATCTTGAACTCGGTGCTGACACCACTGGTCCTGCTTGCGGGCCTGTTCATCGAGCGTTCGCGCCTTGTGCACGACCTGCTGCTCGGCACGGCAGCGGTGCGCACCTACTAAACTCAAAATCATCGATCGCATCGACAAAGCACTCCGGCATCACGCCGGAGTGTTGACCTTTTTCATTCTTGCGCCATCCTACCTTTGACAGATTACGCTAAAGGATTCTCTTGATCCGCATATGAACACGCAGACAAGCCCCTCCCCGCAATTCTATCTGACGGCGCCTGCGCCGTGCCCCTATCTGGCGGGAGAGATGGAGCGGAAGGTGTTCACACACCTTGTCGGGCAGCGTGCAACCGAGATGAACGATCTTTTGACCCAAGGCGGCTTTCGTCGTTCACAGAACATCGCCTATCGCCCGGCCTGCGAATCCTGCCGCGCCTGCGTCTCCGTCAGAGTGCTGGTCAACGAGTTCCAGATGAGCCGTGGCTTTCGCCGGGTGGAAGCCACCAATTCCGATCTGGTGTCCACCGTCTTCCCCGCCCAACCGTCGACCGAGCAGTTCTCCCTGTTCCGCCACTATCTCGACCATCGCCATCAGAATGGCGGCATGTCGGACATGTCGGCGCTCGACTATGCCATCATGGTCGAAGACAGCCATGTGCAGACAAGGGTCATCGAGTATCGCCTGCGCAGCCCCGGAGACGGGATTTCGGCGCAGCCGCGCGGCGAATTGATTGCCGTGGCCCTCTCGGACCTGATGAGCGACGGCCTGTCGATGGTCTACTCGTTCTACAATCCGGAGATGGAAAAGCGGTCACTCGGCACGATGATGGTGCTCGACCACATCCGCCGGGCCAAGGCGCTGGGTCTGCCGCATGTCTATCTCGGCTACTGGGTGCAGGGCTCCAAGAAGATGGGCTACAAGACGCGTTTCCAGCCGCAGGAGCACCTGATGAGCCAGGGCTGGGCGAGGTTTACCCCGGAAGGCGAGGACGCAGCGCCCGCCTGAGTGTCAACTGACGTTGACCTCACGTCGATGCCCAAAAATGAGAAACCCTTCGCAGACCGACGCCTGCGAAGGGTTTTTGTGTATCAGGAAAGCTTGCGGATGATACCGTAGACGATGTTCCTGTTCTGGCCGTAGCGCAGCGTGCATTCGACATCGAGACCTTCCGTGGTCGCGCGCATGATGCGCCACATGTCCTCTTCGGAACGGAGCAGCAGAGCCCAGTTCATGAAGGTTTCCATGTACCCATCGTCCGGAACCTCCTGCGAGAAGTTGGCGAACAGGAAGGTTCCGTTCGGCTTCAGCATCTGCAGGCAACGCTGCGAAAGCTTGATGGCCACTTCGTCGGCCAGATAGTCGTAGAGGCCGGCGGCGTAGACGAAGTCGAAGCTGCCGAGCGTCTGGGCGCGGGTCAGCACGGTCCGAACGGACCCATTGACCGCTTCGACCGCCGTACCGGCAAATTCGCTGGCGACGGCACCGACACTGAGCGGGTCCTGGTCGAGAGCGAGCCAGCGCTTGATCGCCTTGTTCTTGAGCGCCTGTGACATGGCGCCTTCGCGCAGATGGCCCGCAGCAATCGTCAGAATTTCGGCTTCGCCACCACGCGACGAGGCGACATCATCAACGAACTGAGCCAGCAGATCGCGCCGCTCACGGACCGCAACGCAGGCCGGCGACTGGCTGGTAAAGGCGTGGACTGCCTTGCCCATCGGGCTTGCGGCGTCAAGCATCGGCTGCACAGACGGATGACCATAGATGAAATCGAGCAGGCCAGCATCGCCCGAATATCCGCGCGGCTTTTCGAACGACCAGCGGGTGAAGGGATCCTCATGGAAGTGGCGTGCGATGGCATGGGTCTGCGCCAGCGGAATAAGCTGTTCCCATACCTTGGGCGAATAGCGGTTGCGGATGCCATGGAGGCCGGTCAGCAAACGCAGCATGATCTGGCCGACCGGCGTCTCCTGCTCGAACTGCTGTTCGGCGACACGGAGGTGAAGTGCCAATTCTGCGCGCGCTTCAGTGAGCTCATTGTCGCTGAAGTTGGCCGGAGTCCCGAAGACCGTGGCCGCAATAGAATCGGGTGTGATCAGGCTTTGCCCATCGAATGCCATCTCCTGCTCGCTCACACTTTGCTCCTTTATTTAGTGAAATTCGATATTAATTCTTTGTAAACCATACCGGCAGAAGGGGTTCTCCGCATCCTCAATTTCCTGAGACTTTAAAACATAGTTAACACGTGAGGCCGCTACTGTGTCGAGGCGTCGACGTGCGCGCGTTGAAAATGGAGTCTTGATGGATCGGGTTATCGAAAGCCCAAGACGCGGTGAGCGCGACGTCGGTTATCCCGCGAGGTCAACGGCCGACGGAGGTACACGCTCGGCACGGGTCGGGACTTACACACCTCCAGCGGTAGACGCCAAGACCCTGACGCCGGAAGCACTCTCGGCGCTTTATCAGCAGCATCGTAGCTCAGCCCTGATGCGGACGACCCGTCAGGGACTTTGGCTTGCCGTGCTTGTCTATCTCATGTTCGGACTGGCAGATGTTCTGCTGATCCCGGACGTTGCCTTCTACACCGTCATCGCACGCCTGATCGTTGCCGTATCGGCAATCGCGGTCATCGAAGTCCTGGTCGCCAGACGGACTGATATTCGCTGGATTGACATCTGCTGTGCGGCGACGGTGATCTTCGGCTATCTTGCCTGGCTCGTGCCGGCCACGCAGACAACGGCAGAAGACGCGTTTCGCTTCTATATGCTGTTCGGCACCATCTTCATGATGAGCGCCAATCTGTTCTTCAATCTGGTGTTCCGCCTGTCGGTCGCTACCTCGGCGACCATTCTTGTCATTTTTCTCTACAGCATGCTGCATGCACCAGAGCTGACAATCGCACAAAGCATCGTCATCGTCCTCTTCTATGCGTCCTGCTTTCTGTTTACCTCTTATGTGAACTGGAAACTCAACGAAGAGCGCTACAACGTCTTCCTCAATGCGCTGGAAGCGGCCCATCAGCACAGCGAGGCGGAAAAGCGCGGGGTGGCGCTGGAGCGCCTTTCGAACACGGACTACCTGACCGGCATGGAAAACCGTCGTGCCGTCGACAAGCGTCTGCGGGACTACTGGAACGATTGGCAGACTGAAGGCAAGGCCTTCGCTGCCATCCTCGTCGATGTCGACTTCTTCAAGAAGTACAATGATTTCTATGGTCACCAGGCAGGTGATCGTTGCCTGATCCTCGTGGCAAACGTGCTGAGCGACACGCTGAAGCCGCTCAACGCCTCCGTTGGTCGTTATGGCGGGGAAGAGTTCATCGTCCTGTCGCGGGTTACCGGACGCGATCAGGTGATGGCCCTTTGCGAAATCATCCGCAGCGCCGTCGAGGGGCTGCATCTGGTGCATGACCAGCGGCGTGACGGCCAGGCCGTGGTCACGGTCAGCGTCGGAGCCTCCTATACGCGTCCCCAGAGCGGCCCGAAACTCGAGCGCGTCATCAACGAGGCTGACCGTGCGCTGTATTCGGCGAAAGCGAACGGCCGCAACTGCATCCGGTTGTTCAACCCGAATGACCCGCTCACCTCCGACGACAACGAAAACATCGCGGCGACGCTGCGCATGGCGATCAAGAACGATCTCGTGCATCTCGTCTATCAGCCGATCCAGAACCTGCGGACAGGCCGCATCGAGGCGGTCGAGTCGCTGATGCGCCTGAAGATGATCGATGGCACCCCGCTGTCGCCGGCCCAGTTCATTCCGGTTGCCGAACGCACCGGCGCCATTCTCGACCTTGGCCTCTGGGCGATCCGCCGCGCCTGCACGGAAGTGCTGGCCACCGGCGTTGCGCCGATGGCGAGCGTCAACGTCTCGGCCATCCAGTTGAAGTCCCGCGGCTTTGCGCTGGCCGTCTCGACCATCCTGGAAGAGACCGGGGTTTCCGGCTCCCAGCTTGCCTTCGAAATCACCGAAGGCATCGACATGGAAGGCCAGTCGGATGTCATCCGTTGCATCACGGATCTGCAGGCGCTTGGTATCCGCATCTGGCTCGACGACTTCGGCACCGGCTTTGCCGGCCTCTCCTGGCTGCGGCTCTTGCCCTTCGACACGGTCAAGATCGATCGCTCTTTCCTTCAGGATGCCCGGCGTCCGGCCGGTCGCGCGATGCTCGAAGACATCATCCGGCTTATCCGCAATCGCGGCCTGAAGATCCTGATCGAAGGGCTGGAAACCGCCGATCATGTGGAGCTGATGCACGAACTGGGTATCGAGCTCGGCCAGGGCTATTATCTCGGTCGCCCTGTTCCGATCGACGAAGTTCGCATCAAGGCGTTTCCGCGACTGGCGAGTGTCTCGGGCCTCTGACGAAGCCTGGCGATTGATCCCAGAATTGGCCGACGCAGCCCTCTGCGATTTCTGAACGAAATCAGTAGTATCCGCCCAAATTCAAACTGGGCGGACGCATAATGAGCACGGTCGACGCGGTAGAACTGGCCGGACACCGGGAGTTTTCCGAAAAACTTCTCAAACACACCACGATCAAGGTCAGCGACAGCTATCTCGCCGCCTTTCGCAGCCATGTCGATCCGGTCGATTATCCCGCGGGCACTGTGATGTTTCGCAAAGGCGACGACAGCAGCTTCGCGATCCTGATCGCCGAGGGCGAGGTCGAGGTCTATGACGAAGCGAGCGGAAACGTGCTGGCGATCGCCGGCGACGGGTCGCTGATCGGAGAGCTTGGCCTGATCAGCGGCGATCCGCGCAGTGCCTCGGCCCGGACCTTGACCCCCGTTCGCGGCTGGAAGATCGATCGTTCGCAATATCGCGAGTTCCTCAGCGATCGGCCCGAGCTTGCAACCCTGTTCTTCCGCAAGATCTATGCGCAACTGTCTGCCAGCTACGGAAAGCTCCGGCAGCAGTTCGTGGCTCTCGAAGAGGCCGATCGGCGCTACCACGCGCTTGCCTTCCTCTTCGTCACCATGGTCCTGATGATCAATATCTACGCCCTGGTGAACAGCATCATCCTGACGCATCTAAGGGAGACCCATCAGGCGCAGGTGATGTTCTGGACGTCGCGCATCATGGAAATCTGGGGCGCCTTCGTCATCTGGGGCCTCACGGTGCGATGCGGTCTGACGCGCCACGACATGGGCATCCGGATGGACAACCTCTGGAAGTCGATCGGGATGGGGCTTGCGATCAGTGTCGTCGCGCTGGCCGCCATGGCCTATTTCCGGACGATTCTCTATCCGGAACTTGAGGGTACGCCACTCTTCGATCCGAAACTGGTGACAATCACCGTCTATACCTACATCCTTGTGGCGCCGCTGCAGGAATGGATCTGCCGCGGCGTTCTGCTCACGGCGATTGCCGATCTCATGCCCGGCAAGACACGCCCCATGTCGGCGATCGTGATCACGTCGCTGATCTTCTCGACCCTGCACCTGCACTACTCGCAATCGCTCGCCGTCGTTGCCCTCGTTTCCGGCATCGTCTGGGGCTGGCTGCACTTGAAGTATCGGAACCTTGCCGGCCCGATCGTCTCGCACTTCATCCTCGGCAATGCAGCCACGCTGATGGGTGTCTGGTCGATCTGGGAACGCGGCTGACGCAAAAGCCGGCCGCAATGCGACCGGCTCCCTCCCCTTCCTCGTTCAGGATCAGCCCGAGAATTTGCCGCTGCGCGGGAAGCCCTTCGGCACCAGACGGCCGGCCGAAGCGCGGTCCCCCTGCCACTCGACCAGTTCTTCCCTGGTCTTGGTGAAGGTGCGGCCAGCGCTGTCTTCCCAGGTCAGCCCGTCGGCAAGCGTGAAGAACTTCACGTCGGAAATACCGCCATCCTTGTAACGCTGCAGGCGCACGCCCTTACCACGGGTCATTTCCGGGATCTGGGCGATCGGGAAGACGAGCAGCTTGCGGTTCTCGCCGACGACCGCCAGGTGGTCGCCGCTGACGGGCACCACGAGCTTGGCCTCGTCCGGCATGCCGACATTCATCACCTGCTTGCCCTTGCGGGTGTTGGCGACGACTTCGCCTTCCGGCACGATGAAACCGTTGCCGGCGGTCGAGACGAAGATCAGCTTGCGGCTGGCATCGTGCACGAAAGCGGTCAGCACATCCTGGTCGTTTTCCATGTCGACCATGATGCGCAGCGGTTCGCCATGGCCACGACCACCAGGCAGCTTGTCGCCGCCGAGCGTGTAGACCTTGCCACCGGTGGTGACGAGCAGGATCTTGTCGGTCGTCTGGGCCGGGAAGGCCACCTTCAAGCCATCGCCTTCCTTGAAGGTCAAGGAGGAGGTGTCGGAGATGTGGCCCTTCAGCGCACGGATCCAGCCCTTTTCCGAGATGACGACGGTGATCGGTTCCTTCTCGATCATCGCCTGCTGGATTGCCTCGACATCGGCGTCGGGTGCATCGGAGAAGACGGTGCGGCGGCGGCCTAGCTCAGTCGCCTTGGCGTATTTCTTCTTCACCTCGCCGATTTCCCAGGCGACGGTCTGCCACTGCTTGTCCGTGGAAGCGAGCAAGGATTCGATCTCGGCCTTCTCGGACGACAACGCCTCGTGCTCCTTGCGGATCTCAAACTCCTCGAGCTTGCGCAGGTTGCGGAGCCGCATGTTGAGGATGGCTTCGGCCTGGTTGTCGGTGAGCGTGAAGCGCTCGATCAAAACCGGCTTCGGCTCGTCCTCCTCGCGGATGATGCGGATCACCTCGTCGAGGTTGAGATAGGCGATCAAAAGGCCGCCGAGGATTTCCAGGCGGCGGTCGATGGCCGCCAGGCGGAACTTCGAACGGCGAACGAGAACGTCCTTGCGGTGGTCGAGCCACTCGGTCAGCACCTCGTTGAGGGCCATGACCTTGGGGACCTTGCCCTGCGAGAGCACGTTCATGTTGAGCGGAATGCGGCTTTCAAGCTCGGTGAGCTTGAAGAGCGATTCCATCAGCAGGGTCGCATCGACCGTGCGGCTCTTCGGCACCAGCACGATGCGCACGTCTTCGGCGCTTTCGTCCCGGATGTCTTCCAAGAGCGGCAGACGGCGGGCGACCAGGAGTTCGGCGATCTTCTCGATCAGACGCGACTTCTGCACCTGGAACGGGATCTGGGTGACGATGATCTGGTAGCCGCCGCGACCGAGATCCTCGGTCTCCCACTTGGCGCGCACACGGAAGCCGCCGCGTCCGGTGCGGTAGGTCTCCAGCATCGAGGCACGGCTCTCGACGATCACACCTCCGGTCGGGAAATCGGGACCTTCGATGCCACCTCGCTCCGGATGGGCAGGTTCGGCCAGCAGCTCCTCGACGGGCGCGCCGGGGTTCTTGATCAGATAAAGAGCGGCGTCACAAAGCTCGTGCGCATTGTGCGGCGGGATCGAGGTCGCCATGCCGACCGCGATGCCCGAGGCGCCATTGGCGAGCAGGTTCGGGAAGGCACCGGGCAGAACCGTCGGCTCGTCGTCTTCCTCGTTATAGGTCGGACGGAAATCAACCGCGTCCTGGTCGATGCCTTCGAGCAGCAGGGCTGCGACATCGGTCATTCGGGCTTCGGTGTAACGATAGGCGGCCGCACTGTCGCCGTCGATGTTGCCGAAGTTCCCCTGCCCGTCGACGACGGGATAACGCTGCGAGAAGTCCTGCGCGAGGCGCACGAGCGCATCATAGACCGACTGATCGCCGTGCGGGTGGAACTTACCGATGACGTCGCCGACGATACGGGCGCATTTCTTGAAGGCCGAGTTCGGGCGAATGCCCATCTCGCTCATCGCGTGGATGATGCGGCGATGCACCGGTTTCAGGCCGTCGCGAACATCCGGCAGCGCGCGGTGCATGATCGTCGACAAGGCATAGGCGAGATAGCGCTCCTCGAGCGCTGCCTTCAGGTCGACCGGAAGAATGTGATCGCCACCCTCGTCGGGCGGAAGCTGATTTGTCCCCATGGGCTCTGCCTAGCCGAGATGACCCGCAACGGCAAGGAATCCGGGGATTCAGCCTGTGGATTAAGGGCTGTGACCACCATCACGCCGCAATGGGCGTGCACGCCGCTCTGGCGAAAAGCGGTGGACGTTTTTCCAATCCCACTTATAAATATCGCCGATGAATTTTGCCCGCGTCAGACGCGGGACCAGAACGAAGGACCTCCTGATGACCTTGTACCGCTCCACCAGACTTCTACTCGCGAGCGCCGCGCTCTGCGCTTTCACGGGTCCGGCCTTCGCGCTGGACGGCCAGGATTTGCTCAAGAAGATCAATGCTTCCTTCGCCAGCGGCGGCACGACCATCACCGCAGATGCCATCGAAGTGTCGGGCTCCGACGTGCTGCTCAAGGGCGTCAAGTTCGGTGTCGACGGCAATGCGGGCGACAAGCCGCTCACCATCGCTGACCTGACGCTGCAGGGCGTGACCGAAGAGGAAGGCGGCGCCTATTACATCGAGCGCATCGAGTTTCCCGAGGTCAACGTGACCGAGGAAAAGTCGAGCTTCAAGGTTCAGGATCTCTATCTCGCCGGCGTCTATGTGCCGGGTGACGTCAATGCCGAGGGCATTGATTCGCTGATGTTCTACGAAGAGGCGCATAGCGGCCCGATCAATGTGACGGTTGACGGGAAGTCGGTCTTCTCGATGACCGAAGCCGTCGGCACCATGGGCCTTTCCGAGGATGAGACCACGATCACCTTCGAAGGCAATGTCACCGGGGTGAAGGCAGATCTCAGCACCGTCGAGGATCCGCAGTCCAAGGCACAGATCGAAGCGCTCGGGCTGACCACCCTCGACGGCAACATGACCATGTCCGGCAGCTGGGAAGTCGAAAGCGGCACGATTGATATCGAAGACTATTCGATCGACTTTGCCAATGTCGGCAAGCTCAGCCTCGCCTTCTCGATGTCCGGCTACACGCTCGACCTCGTCAAGCAGATGCAGGAACAGGCCCGCATGATGCAGGCGCAGCCGCAGAACGAGCAGGCCCAGCAGGCTGCGGGCCTTGCCATGCTCGGCCTTGTGCAGCAGCTGTCGCTGGTCGACGCCCAGATCCGTTTCGAGGATGCAGGCATCACCAAGCGCGGCCTGGACTATGCCGGCAAGAGCCAGGGCACGGATGGCGCGCAGATGGCGCAGATGGTCAAGGGCATGGTGCCGATCCTGCTCGCCCAGGCCAAGCTCGGCGCGCTACAGAACGAAGTCTCGGCTGCGGTCAACGCCTATATCGACAACCCGAAGGCGCTGACGATCGCAGCAGCCCCCGCAAATCCTGTCGCCTTCCCGATGATCATGGGGGCGGCCATGGGCGCGCCGGAAACCATTCCGAGCCTGATCGGCCTGAAGGTTACCGCCAACGACTGATCTTCAACACTCCAGACGAAAAGCCCGGTTGCGCAAGCAGCCGGGCTTTTTCATGCGCATACCCCCCGAGGCATGGCGCCACGCATGAACGTGTCATTTGCTCCCGTCCCAATGCCTCTCGGCGGATGGGGAAATGACCGGCAGCCGATGGCGGGGACAAAAAAGGGCGCCGATGGGGCGCCCTTTTTCCTGTCGTTCATGCTGGGACCGCTTAGTCGTGCGGGATGATCGTGGTGTGCTTGTCGTCGAACAGCACCTTGATCGCGGTGTCGTGGTTCTGCAGCTCGACCACGTCCTTCCAGACGCCAGGCTCGGCCTGGACGCTGACGGTCGTGTTGCCACCCTCGACGGTTGCCCGCAGATGCGTATCAACCGTGGCATCGGGCTGCTCGCCCAGCAGGCTGTCGAGCAGAGCCGTGACGTCGAGAACATCGCCTTCTTCCGAGCTGAAGTCGGTGATGACATCGGCGACGTCGAGCCCGTCGAGTGCTGCACCGTCGAAGACGAAGGTGTCGGCGCCGGCCGTGCCGGTCATGACCACTTCACCCATGCCGCCATGCAGCGTCACGCCTTCGGGCTCAGAGCCGAAGATCGTGTCGAAGCCGACTTCGACGAAGTTGCCGGTCGAACCATCGGCGAAGGTGAATTCACCCTCGGCGAAGATCACCTGGCCGTCTTCCGAGCCACCCGACTGATCGGCGGTTAGCGAGATGCTGGTGACACCCTTGTCGGTGAGGCTCGACAGCTCGCCATCGTCGCTGATGCCGTCATTGTCGGCATCAACCCAGATCTTCAGCTTGTCGAAGGCCGCATCGCTGCCATCGATCTTGCCGTCGCCATTGCTATCCAGCGAGGCAAGGGCTGCCACGCCGCTGGCAAACTTCCCGCCGTTGAAATCAGGCGTGAAGATTTCCGAGCCGTCGTCGATGGTGCCATCACCATCCACGTCATAGGCAAGAATACCATCGTCCTTGGTCCAGGCGATCTGATCCTTGTTGCCTTCGGCATCGATGTCGAATGTGACACCATCGCCGATCGACGAGAAGGCGAAGCCGTTCTTGTCGAGGTCGAGGATGATGGGGTCGTTAGCACTGTGGGTCAGGACCTGATTAAAGTTCGAGATACTGACGCCTTCGAGCGCAAAAAATGTGTGGTTGGACCCCGCAGAATTTCCACCTTGTTGATATACAAAAGTGTAGCTCACGCCGCTGACCGTTGCGGTGAATGCAACGACTGTACCGGCCCCGAAGTTGTTCTTCTGGAGATAATCAAGCGCCATTCCAACTTCGGCAGCCGTATCAATAGTTCTGGCAACTGCGTAGTCGTCTTCATCGTCAAACCGAACGATACCATCAGATAGTGAATGTGAACGAAAACGACCGTTGCCGGAGCTTCCTTCTGTCGAGTTCGAGCCGTTTGTACCATTTGAGTTGGCAGCGGCAACTGCGGGTACAGAGAGCTCAAGCTTGTCGATACCTAACTGAAAGTCCTTGATGATATCGTACCCGGACGCACCATCAATTCTCGATGAAGACGTGCTTACCGAGCCTCTGGAATCGGCTCGCGTAGCCGAGAATGCAAATGTATCGCTGCCCGAACCACCCGTAAGCGTATCCGCACCCGTACCACCTGCAATCCAATCATTACCGGTTCCTCCTCTAATCGAGTCATCGCCACCCAACCCGTAGATCACTTGATCACGACTAGTCGACGAACCGTTGATGTTGTCATTTCCATTATTGGTACCGAAGCGGAGCGTCATGCTTTCGCTATGGCTTCCATTCGAAGCATCAACGGAACGGATGTCGGCAATCGTGATGGTCTGAACGCCATTATCGAAGTCAACCTTGTAACGATTCTCAACTTCGCCATCTGAGCTCCCAATCTCGAGGTTGCCAGTCTCGCCATCGGTCAAGATGGTGGTCGTTGAAGCGCCGTTGAAACTGTATGTGAACGCGTTACTGTCCGCGTCCACGGTTGAGGTCGTGAACAGAACCTGGTTTGCGTTGATTTCGGTGTCCGGAGAGGGACCACCAACACCAGTGGTTTCAACCTGCAAATTCAGGTTGCCACGGAAGCTGATATCCGTCGGCGCCTGGTTCACCACCGTGTTGACCACGTAGTTCGCCGAAGCAGTGTTGCCCAGACCTGTGTTACCCACCGCGTCAACATAGCCGGTATTGGCGAGCGTGATGGCATTGGTGGTGTCATTGACGTTGGTCGAAGGCGTCAATGTCGCAGTCCAGGTCTTGCCACCATCGTTGGACGACAGGCCGGACAACGTACCGTTTTCAACCGTGAAGTCTGCAGTCGTGAGGTTGTGAACCGGTTCACTGAACGTGATGGTTACGGCAGAGGTTTCACCGACGGTGAGGTTTGTGTCTGCAATCACGATCGATGCGGTGGGGCGCACCGTGTCGATGCCGTAATTGCCAGAGTCGGTCGTGCCCGTACCAGCGTTGCCAAGCACATCCCGCACGCCCGTAGTATCGAGCGTGATCACATTCGTCATGTCCTCAACGTTGTTGCCCGGCGTGAAGGTCGCAGTCCAAGTCTTGCCGCCATCAACAGAAGAAACCGCACTGAGGGTACCGTTGGCAACAGCCACATCAGCATTGGTAAAGTCGGTGACCGGTTCGTTGAATGTAAACGTGACCTGCGCGGTTTCACCGATCGCCAATGTCGTGTCCGAGAAGCTAATCGTTGCCGTCGGGCGAAGCGTGTCGATCACGTAGTTATTGGAGTCCGTCGTCCCAGTACCGGCATTGTCGGAAAGATCCCGTACGCCGGTGTTGTCGAGCGTGATCAGGTTGGACGTGTCTTCAATACCAGCAGCAGGCGTGAACGTCGCCGTCCAGGTCCGGCCACCATCATTCGTGCTGACGGGCGACAGGCTGCCATTGGCGACCATCAGGTCAGCATTGCTGAAGTCGGTCACAGCCTCATTGAAGGTGAACGTAACAACCGTGGTTTCGCCAACCGCCAGCGCCGGATCCGCAAACACGATGCTTGCGGTCGGGCGGACCGTATCGACGGCCTGCACGAACGGGGTTGCAGCAACATTCGGGTTCGAAGCTGCGTCCGTTGCGACAGCTGCCGCAACACCGACGGTCAGGTTACCGGTGAAGCCGGCATTCGGCGTCACCACCAGCGTGTAGGTGTCGTCGTCAACCTTGGTAAAGGTCCCCTTCGTTCCGTTCTCGACAGTGATGTCATCTGCCGTAAAGCCGCTGACGGATTCACTGAACTGGAACGTATAGGTAACCGTGCCATCGGCTATATTGATCGTACCCGCTTCGTCGCTGGTGATCGTTACCGTCGGCGGTACCGTATCCGGCACTTCCACCGTCACCACAAACTGGTTGGTGGCGAGCGAGATCGAGTCGCCGTCGAAGTCCGTCACCTGGATGATCGAGGACAGGTCGATCCTCTGATCGCCCGTTCCGTCAATCGGCGCGTTGAGCGTGAAAGTGCCCTGGCCATTGGCAGCAACCGACAGCGTGAAGACGACAAGCGTGCCGGCCTTGGCGGTCAGGACGTTGTTCTCGACACTGTAGACAAGCTGCGTACCACCCGAGGACAGTACCGGGAGACGGGACGTGTCCGCCCGCAGGCTGAAGATCAGGGGCTCATCGGCACCGGCGTTGACCAGGCCGGACAGATTGAACGAGCCCACTTCCGGAGTGACGGCGTTCGATGGCGTACCACCGAGGCTGTTGAGAAGGCCGGAGAGCTGCTGGGCCAGGGTGGACTGGGTGGTGACATTGGTGGAGCTGCCACCCGTGCCTTCAACCTGACCGAGAACCCCCAGATCCTGGTTGCTTGCGCCGACGCCGAAGGCCTGGATCGTGAACGTCAGATCGCGACCGTTACCGTCACTATCCGTCTCGATGGACGTGATCTCGTTCTGGATGGCTGCGATGGCCTGGGTTACGTTCGCGTTGCCGTTGCTGTTCGTCTGATTGGGCTCGCCGTCCGAAAGGAAGATGAGCTCGTTGACGGTCGCATTCGCATGCGTACCGGGGGCGGTTGGTGCCGTCAGAACCGAGGTAAGATCAACGTCACCACGACCGCTTCCGGCTGTGCTGAACTCAATATAGGCGATCTGCTTGCCAGCATTCGCCAGCGTACCGGTCAGAACAACCTGGACCGTGTTATCACCGGTCGTGTCGACACTACGGTTGCCAGTCTCGACCTGACCGTCGACGAAAACGATCCTGTAGCTGAAGACAGTCGCGCCATTCGAGTTGTTGTCGTCAAGGTCGAAGGTGGCGCTGGTGATCGGAACGCCACTGAAGCGGTTTCCGTCCGTGTACTGCGCAACGCCGAAGTTGTCGAAATCACCAAAATCGAAGCGGATGATTTCGTTGACTTCGACGTCCTCGGAGTCCTGGTTGTTACCAGTGCCTTCGACACCCCAGCCAGAGCCGACGCCGCCTTCGACGTCAACCAGCTGTGCAATGGACGCGCCGGTCTGCGTCCAACCGGAAACCAGAGCGATCTGTGTGGTGCCGCTGGTCAGAATGTAGGCGTCGTCATTGTTGCCATCGCCGGTGCGGCTGTTGGCGTCGAAGTCGTCTTCGCCGTTGACCTGAAGCGTGGTTGCAGGCGTTCCTTCGATCCACTGCAGTGCCTGCTGCAGACCGGCCTCATAGTTGGTGCCACCGCCATCTCTCACGCCAGCCACGCCGTCAAGGGCGGCATCGAGCGCGCTTTGCTGGAACTGCCCGCCGCGGATCAGGTCGTAGGTGCCGACCGGCGCGGCGTTGCTGCCGAATTCCACGATGTGAACACGGACATCCTGGGCATCGCTTTCGCTGAGCTTCTCAAGGAAGTCTACGACCTGCTTCTTGATCTCAACGAGATCCGTGCTGCCCGACTTATCGATCACCAGCACGAAGTTGGCAACCTTGCCAAGTACAGGCTCGACGACTTCCGGCTGATCCACCGAGATGTTGACGGTCTGCGATGTAACGGTCGGGATGTCATCCAGTACGCTGACCACGAACTTGCCGGTGCCGAGCGTGACGCTGTCCCCGTCGCCGTCCTTGGCGAGGATATAATCCGACAGGTCGATATTGGTCAGGAGGGAGTTTTCAGTATTGTCACCCGTCTGGCCATTCAGCGGCGGATGATCAATCTGATCCTTCAGCTCGAAGCTGTAGGAGCCGTCTGCCTTGATCTTCAGCTCGAAGACCACGCGGTCCGGCGTGCCTGCGACATAGCCGGTCAGCGTATTGCCGTCCACCTTGATGAGAACGTCTGCCCCCTTCGAGTCGAGACCGGAATTGACCGGAGAGGTCGTCGGCTTGAGCGAAATCGCCTCGCTGGCATGCGCGCCGTCGGCGCCGAAGCTGAAGAGTGCCGTCAGCGTACCTGCGGAACCCGAGACCAATGCGACATTGCTTCCCGAGACTTCACCGGGCCGGCCCGTGTCGGCCGCACCGGTCGGCAGGCGGTCTTCGTCGACAGCGACGGTGATCGAACCGGATGCGACGCTCGGACCATCGTCCTGGAAGCGGATGTTGCCGCCGAGGTCGATCGTCTCGCT